>Ga0307425_1000210_pt1 | contig 36598 bp, 35 predicted proteins | sample SalMarWE160330MG_FD_202152 | JGI IMG/M metagenome (GOLD analysis project Ga0307425, IMG submission 202152) | Salt marsh sediment microbial communities from the Plum Island Ecosystem LTER, Massachusetts, United States - WE1603-30 | ecosystem: Environmental > Aquatic > Marine > Intertidal zone >... | reverse complement strand
GCAACAACAATTGAATTTGAAATTCCTGAACGTGAATTTGTATTGCTAAAAGTTTATGATGTTCGTGGTAGTGAAGTAGCGAATCTTGTTGATGGTGAAAAATCTGCTGGTTCATATAAGGTGAGATTCAACGCTTATAAACTATCAACGGGAATTTACTTCTACAGGTTACAGGCAGGCAAGTACATCGATGTTAAAAAATTATTGTTGTTAAAATAATGCCGTTATAAATCCGATTTTGATTATGTATGTTTCCCGGTTTTTCTCTCTTGAAATAATTATTAAATGTCTGGTCATTTCCTTATTTGTTTTAACATCTCTACTTGCTCAGAATACAAGTATAAGGAAGTATCAATATATTTCCCCTGTACCCGGTTCTTCGATGAACCTGCCTGGGACTAATATTATAATCAGAGAGGGGAATTTTATTGATCCGTCGACTATATCTTCCAATAAAATCAGAATAACCGGATCAAAAAGTGGTGACCATCTATTTATAATTAAACTTGCAGATGATGATAAGACTATTCTTATTAATCCCAAAATAAAATTTAAACTTGATGAAACAGTTCACTTTTATTATAGTGGGGGAGTACTCAAGCGTGATGGAGATGAACTTCCCGATTTTAGCCTTCAGTTTAAAATCAGTGAAAATAATCCTATACCTAACCTCAATATAAACATTAGTGAAAGATTCGGATTAGAAGATGTAGAACAACAACATCGTTCAGTTAAAGAAAGCAATATAAATTTTAACGGGGAATCAGGTGAATATCCTTCTGACTTTCCAATCATTACTATTGTAAATTCCAACAATCCGTCATCAGGATATTATTTCCTTGCACCTTTCTATTATCCTTCGCAATATACCAGTTATTTATTAATTCTTGATAATAACGGAGTCCCGGTTTTTTATCAACGCACATATGGTGTTAAAGCTGACTGGAAAGTTCAGCCAAATGGGATGCTTACTTTTTATGATTTGGAAACTTCTAAGTTTTATGCAATGGATTCATCTTATTCAATAGTTGATACATTTTATACAGGAAACGGATATGAAACTGATATTCATGAATTAAGACTTCTGCCAAACGGGCATGCATTGTTACAGGCTTATGATAATCAAAGGGTGAGAATGGATACAATTGTTGTAGGAGGAAATCCGAATGCAATTGTTACCGGACTTATAATACAGGAAATTGATTCGAATAAGAATGTGATTTTTCAGTGGCGGAGTTGGGATCATTTTAAAATTACTGATGCAACTGAAGATATAAATTTGACGGCAACTTATATTGATTACGTTCATGGCAATGCAATAGAAGTAGATGCTGATAGCAATCTGCTGATTTCATGCCGACATATGGATGAGATAACAAAAATAGACAGGCAAACCGGAAATATCATCTGGCGATGGGGAGGAGTTAAATCGAAAAACAATCAATTCACATTTATAAATGATCCAATTACATTTTCTCATCAGCATCATATAAGATTGTTGCCTAACGGAAACTATAGCCTTTTCGATAACGGTAATCTCCACATTCCCTCTTTCTCAAGGGGACTTGAGTATCGTCTTGATCAAACAGATACAACAGCAGAACTGATATGGGATTATCAGCATGATCCGGGAACATTTTCTTTTGCGATGGGAAATGTTCAGGAACTTTCGAATGATAATAAAATAATTGGTTGGGGATGGAGTTTTACGGATCCGCGTGCAATAACAGAAATCAATGGAGACGGTACAGTTGAGTTGGAACTTTCTTTACAGGATAGTGCCCTTAGCTACCGGGCATTTAAATTTCCCTGGAAAACAAATCTGTTTGTAACAAATCCTGACTCACTGTTTTTTGATTCTGTTTATGTCGGTGATACCACGTCTTCTATTGTTGAAATAATTAATAACTCATCCGATTCATTAACTATAACAGGATTTTATAATACCGATTCTGTTTTTAGTGTTACATTGGATTCGCTGCCTTTTATCATTCCACCTTTGGGATCAACTCCAATTAGTGTAAATTTTATTCCGGATAAATATGGGGAATTCAAAGATGTTCTACATATACGATCGGATACCGATACAAGCAGAATTGCTCAGGTTATGGCACTTAAAGGTAAAGCCGATACCATTAAGAATATTAATAATATAAATGAGTTCAATAAAAAATTATCGTACAAGCTCAGGCAGAATTATCCTAATCCATTTAATCCGGCAACAACAATTGAATTTGAAATACCTGAACGTGAATTTGTATCGCTAAAAGTTTATGATGTTCGTGGTAGTGAAGTAGCGAATCTTGTTGATGGTGAAAAATCTGCTGGTTCATATAAGGTGAGGTTCAACGCTTATAAACTATCAACGGGAATTTACTTCTACAGGTTACAGGCAGGCAGTTACGTTGATGTTAAGAAATTATTGTTGTTAAAGTAAAACCTGGAAGGAACATTCACACAACTGAAAAATCCGGATGTGAAGTTGTCTGGGTACATTTCATAACTAACAATGGTTGGTAATTATAAATTAAACCTTAGCAAACAAGGTACTTTTCTAATTCTTATCGAATTATTCAGTTAATCAATTAATAAAAATTTATGAGGGTCAGTTGCAAACAAAATTGACAAAAATCATTAAATGCAAAATATTGTTAAATATTCTCGGAACTGATAAAAAACTTATTTTTCTCTTATCATTAATAAGAAATCACTTACTTATCAATGCATAAAATGGAATGTCAATATAAGCCAATTATTGAATTAAAGTAAAATTCTCTTAAACACTATTTCAAAATTGACAATTATTAATGTGGTATGGTATTTAATACTTTTCACAGCGATAAATAGCCAACGTAAAGACTTTATATTTTCAATCAGGAGAGCAAAATGGGATTTCAAAACCGAAGGGATTTTTTCAAAACTTCGTTGTTGCTTACCGCAGGAATAACTGGCATTTCATCTAAAAAGAATAAAGCAGCTTCTTTAGACGGACCTTCAGAAAACAGAATGGGCGTTCTGGTTGATACGACTGTTTGCATCGGTTGCCGCAGTTGTGAATGGGCTTGTAAAACAACTCACGGATTACCAACCAAACCGATTGACTCTTACTCGGACCGTTCTGTTTATGATAAAAAAAGAAGACCTGACGAACATGCTCTTACCGTTGTAAATGAATATAATAATCCTAATAATCCTTTATTACCAACAGATGTAAAAGTGCAATGCATGCATTGTGAGGAACCTGCTTGTGTTTCTGCGTGTATAGTCGGTGCGTTTACAAAACACCCGGAAGGTGCTGTTACCTGGGATACAGATAAATGTATCGGCTGCAGGTATTGTATGGTGGCTTGCCCGTTCCAGGTTCCTTCATTCGAGTATAGTAAAGCCGTACAACCCAAAATTATGAAATGTGATTTCTGTTTTGAGAGAACCAAAGAAGGTAAACTACCTGCTTGTGTTGAGGTATGTCCTACTGAAGCACTTACTTACGGTAATAGAAATGAACTTATTGAAATAGCAAAGCAAAGAATAAAAAGACAGCCAGATAAATATTACAATCATATTCTTGGTGAAGCTGAGATTGGGGGCACCTCATGGTTGTATTTAGCAGGACAAGATTTTGGTAAGCTTGATTTTCCGAAACTAGGACGCGATCCTGCACCGGGTGTCACAGAGGCGATACAACACGGGATTTTCTCTTATTTCATTCCCCCTATAGCTTTGTTTGCGTTGCTTGGCAGTGTAATGTGGATAAATAGAAGTAAAAATAATGGGGAGGAAAAGTAATTATGGAATACCTCATGAATCCTACCCCGATAAAGAAAAAATTTATTACTCCAGGAGTAGTTGTACTTTTAATTTTAGCTCTCAATGCTATGGTATTTCTCGCTATACGCTTTTTTTTCGGAATAGGTTCGATGACTAATCTTGACAATCAACATCCATGGGGAATATGGATTGCAATCGATGTTGCATGTGGTGTTGCTCTTGCTGCCGGCGGATTTACTAGCGCCGCACTTGGTCATATAATTCATAAGGAAGAATTCAAAGTCATTCTGCGACCTGCACTGATTACAGCGATGCTTGGATATACGTTTGTTGCAATTGGTGTTTTCGTTGATCTCGGTAGATATTATTTCATCTGGCACCCCTTAATTTTTTGGAATGGTACTTCTCCTCTGTTTGAAGTAGGTCTGTGTGTAATGATATATGCTACGGTTCTTTATATAGAGTTTTTACCCATCGTAACGGAACGATTTATTGGACATGTAAACTTAAAAGGTAGATTATCTTTTCTGAATGTTCCCTTAGATGCAATTCTTCGTTTTCTTGACAGGGGATTAAGCAAAACAATGTTTGTTTTTATAATTGCAGGTGTTGTCCTTTCAACACTTCATCAGTCTTCCCTGGGAACATTGATGGTAATTGCCGGTCCTAAAATGCATCCTTTGTGGCAAACACCGGTTTTACCTTTATTGTTTTTGATTTCCGCTATTGCTGTAGGTTTTCCAATGATAATTTTTGAATCGCTTATAGCATCACGTTCACTTGGATTAAAGCCGGAAATGAAAGTGCTTTCAAACCTGGGAAGAATGGTTGGTCCTCTACTGGTAATTTATTTAGCTATTAAGATAATTGATATGGCGATAAGAGGAACATATGTTTATCTAACTGAAATTAATACTGCAAGTGTAATGTTTATGTTAGAAGTTGTTTTAGGTGTAATAATCCCTTTGAGAATGTTCTTTTCGGTAAAAGTTTTAAATTCACGGCTTCTGTTGTTTATTGCGGCTAGCCTTGTTGTATTCGGTGTTTTTCTTAACAGGATAAATAATTTTCTCGTTGCTTACACACCTCCTTACGCTCTGAATAAATATTTCCCATCCATAGGCGAAATATCTGTTACAATTGGTTTTATAGCTATACTTGTTCTTTTGTACAGGGTAATTGTAATGTTCTTCCCGGTAATCAGTATTCCTGACAAGAAGTTAATGCCAAAAACCAAGTATGCAATTAGGGGAGAAGAGAAATGAAATATTTTGTTTTTATAGTAATTACATATTTATCCTTATCTACTTTTTCTTTTCCACAGGAAGTGATTCACAACCAGGTAAATCTTGAATGCAACACCTGCCATACATGCGAGGTCCCTACAAAAAATGATCCTTGCCTTATAGAATGTCCGAGACCAAAAATGCAGAAAGAGTTCCCTTCTTCAGAAACAGGTCCCGATATTTTTATAATGGACGAACTGGAGAACAGATATTTACCTGTCGTATTTACGCATAAGCTGCATGCGCAAATGTCAGATATGACCGGTGGTTGTCTTGCCTGTCATCATTATAATACACTGGGACCTATCCTTCGCTGTAATCAATGTCATTCTGAAAAGAGAAAAAGAACAGATATAAGTAAACCGGACTTAATGGCAGCATATCATCAGCAGTGCCTCGATTGCCACAGACAATGGAGTCATAAAAATGATTGTACTTCATGTCATGCAGAAAAGAAAGGAAATGAATCATTCGACAGATCGGAAATATCATCAGAGCTTACACAAAAAACCCATCCCGAAGTTAAGAAACCTGTGAAAATTATTTATCAAACTGATTGTAAAGAAGGAAAACTGGTTACATTCTTTCACGACCAGCATATAAATCTTTTCGGTTTGGATTGTATTTCCTGCCATAAAAATGAAAATTGTATAAGTTGCCATGATCTTGCAAAAGTTAAAAACGGGAAACAGCATAATTTTGAGAAGCCGATAATGGTAAATATATCTGAAACTGAACGGCATCAGAGGTGTTTTGGCTGTCATGAAAATGATAAATGTTCTCTTTGCCATAAAAATTCTGAAATGAAACCATTTGATCATGGTCTGAGAACCGGTTGGGCCTTGAATAAAAACCATTTGAAGCTTAAGTGTACGGCTTGTCATACAAAGGATAAAGGGTTTACAAAGTTGGAAAATGAATGTATTAGTTGTCATCGCAACTGGAATTCAGAGACATTCGATCACAAAGTAACAGGTATAATGCTGGATGAAATCCATATTGAATTTGATTGTTCCGATTGTCATCTTGATAGCGACTTCAGTAGAAGACCTTCCTGCGAAAATTGTCACGATGATAAAAATTTTCCGAATAACAAACCGGGAAAGCTGATTAATTAAATTTAGATAGCTGTATATAAGTTTAAAATATGAAATCAAAAGACTTTATATCGAAAATAGGATTAAAGCTTATCGTAGCTGTTGGGATAATTACGATAGTTATCATTGGTGCGTTTTCTTACTTCAGTATTCAGGCACAAAGCGATGCGTTACTTTCCCAAGCGGAAATACAGGCTAATAAGTTAAGTGAAACGATAAAAAACAGTACCTATTCAAGTATGCTGCAGAATAAAAGAGAAGAAATACATACGATCATAAATGCAATTTCACAGGAAACCAGTATTCGCGAGATAAGGGTGTTGAATAAAGAAGGTCGTATAATGTTCTCATCTCAGAATGACCTGATTGGTAAGATGGTTGATAAACAAGCCGAAAGTTGTTATGCCTGCCATACTGCAGATAAACCTCTCGAAAGACTTCCAATAAATGAAAGAGTTCGTGTTTATAAAATTCATCCTGATTCATCACGAATACTCGGTGTTATAAATCCCATATATAATGATGAATCCTGCTGGAACTCAGATTGTCATGCACATCCGAAAGAACAAAAAGTTCTTGGTGTACTTGATGTTAAAATGGATTTAACAGATGTTGATCGACAGATATCAAACAGTGAATTCAGGTTTATCATTTTTGCAATAATTGCAATTGTAGCTTTAAGTTTTATAATAGGATTTTTCGTAAGAAGATGGATTGGGAAGCCTGTAAAGGAATTGGTTACCGCTACTAACCAGGTAAGCTCAGGAAATTTAAATTACACCATAAAAAGTTTGGGTAAAGACGAACTTGGAATACTAGCAATGTCTTTTAATAATATGACTAAAAAACTTGCCGAAGCCCGCATGCAATTGTTTCAATCCGACAAGATGGCTTCTCTCGGCAGACTCGCTGCTGGAGTTGCACATGAGATAAATAATCCGCTTACAGGTGTGCTTACTTACAGCAGTTTTCTACTAAAACGGACGAAAGGTAATCCGGAGGTTCAGGAAGATTTGCAGGTAATTGTTAGAGAAACAAAAAGAAGCAGGGAAATAGTAAAAAGCCTTCTCGACTTTGCAAGGCAATCGGTTCCTAAAAAACAGCACGCAGATATAAATGAAATAATAGAGCAGGCAATTAGCGTAATAAACAATCAGCTTTCGTTAAAACATATTAAGCTTGAAAAAAATCTTGATCCGAATCTGCCACAGGTAACAGTTGATACAAACCAGGTTCAACAGGTATTTATCAATCTTATTGTAAATGCCTCAGATGCGATCGAAAAAGATGGCGGAATTATTAAAATATCTTCTTCATCTATTAGCCTTTCTTCATTCGGTATTGCTCAAATAAAAAGAGCAGTTTGTCCGAAGCGACATGACCTGATGGATAATGAAATTAAAATTGATGGTTTGCCAACAATTAAAGTAAAGATGAAATCAAATGGTGAAGAAGGTTTTATGAATCTTGATCCCGTGTACGGAAAACACAGGCATCAATTTGGAATTGAAATTAATAAAGGAAAATCGGTTCAGGTCTCCTGTCCCAAATGTAGTACTTCATTAATCAATGAAGATAAGAAATGTCCTGAATGTAATTCAGCGATATTTTCATTTGAAATACCATCGCAGGGAATGTTCGAAGCCTGCACAAATCCGGATTGTGGATGGGAAAAATGGGCGGAAGAAGATGATGCCGGTAACAAAGAGTTTGTTGAAGTGAAGATATCAGATAACGGATGTGGAATAGAAAAAGAAGATCTTGCTAAGATATTTGAACCGTTTTATAGTACGAAGGGACAAACAGGAACCGGACTTGGATTAGCTGTTATCTGGGGTATAATTGATAATCACAACGGTACCATAAATGTAGATAGCGAAATAGGAAAAGGAACAACATTTAAAATTCGTTTACCGATTTAAAATATTTTTAAACTTTTGTGAGCAATAAAAGAGAAATATTAATTATAGATGATGAACAGGTTATACTCGATGCAGTATCAAAAATTGCTGAGTCGGAAGGATTTAAAGTAGATACTGTTCTTAATGCAAAAGAAGCTTTGCTAAAGATCGATCAAAATAATTATTCTACTATACTCTGTGATATTATGATGCCCGAGATGGATGGTTTTCAATTGCTTGATAAGCTAAACAATGAACATAAAAATATCCCGGTTGTTATGATTACAGGATTCTCAACGGTAGAAAATGCAGTAAACTCTTTATACAAAGGCGCCGTTGATTTTATTGCAAAACCATTTACTTTTGAGGAGATAATAAGCGCAATTTACAGGGCTATTGAATACGACAAGATTCAGTTAAAAATTGAGAGTGATAAAAAAGGTAGTAAAGAAAGTTCTGTAATTTATGTTCCGTGTCCCCCGCGGTATAAAAGATTGGGCAATATTAGCTGGATGAACCTTGAAACTCAGGGAACTGCTGTAGTTGGAGCAACGGATATGTTTTTACGAACTCTTAATAATGTTAAGAATATTGAAATGATGGAAACGGAAAATATTGTTGTTCAGGGTAATTCCTGTGCAAAGTTTGAAGCGGAGGATGGATTGATTCATAGCTGTTTGGCACCGATCGGAGGAAGAATTATTGAAAGAAATGAAAAGTTATTGACCGATCCGGCTTTACTGGAAAAAGATCCATACTTCAAAGGATGGATTTATAGACTAATCCCATCCGATATCGAATACGAAATGAAATATCTTATTCCTTGCAGCAGCGATAGAATGTAATAAACAAACATTAATATTTGGATTGAAAAGAAAAGTTTTAATATAAAAATGAAACAATGGAGAAATTAAAATGGCACTGTTCATAGTTGCATTAATAGTATTTGTAATCGCGGATATCATAATTCGTTATGTTGCGAAAAAAGTTCGCGATAAAAAAGTCCGGCAGCAAAGAGAAGAAGCTCTTAAAGTCAGTTTTAATCTCGATTTCAGTAGTGAAGCAAAAACACTAAAGCGTGCAGAAGTTGAAGTTCCGAAGGCGAGAATACTTTGTGTGGATGATGAATCTGTTATCTTGGATAGCTTCAGAAAAATTCTTGTGCTTGATGGATTTTCCATAGATACTGTCGAAAACGGAAAAGAAGCACTTGGATTAATTCAAAATCATTCCTACGATTTTGTATTTACTGATTTAAAAATGCCTGAGATGGATGGAGTGGATGTAACTAAATCTGTAAAACATTTACGTCCCGATATTGATGTAATTATTATCACCGGTTATGCAACTGTAGAAACCGCGGTCGAGTGTATGAAATTTGGCGCAATGGATTACGTACAAAAGCCGTTTACCGAGGATGAGCTCCTCGATTTTACAAATAAACTATTGATTAGACGGCAGGACAGAATCAAGAAGATGCTGAAACCAAAAGTTCATATCACTCATCTTGAAGGAACAACTGAGTCCAAAGTCCCCGAGTTTATGATTCCCGGTGGAGTATTTATTTCCGAAGGACACTGCTGGGCAAGCATTAACGAAGAAGGTGTTTCAAAAATAGGAATGGATGATTTCGCCAAGAAGCTGATCGGTAGAGTTGATTCAGTTGAATTTCCAAATCTTGGTATGACAGTAAAAAAGAACCAGCCGCTTTTCACTGTAAAGCAGGGAACAAGAAGTATCATATTCAAGTCACCGCTTAGCGGCAAAGTAAAGGAAATAAACAAGCATTTATCAAACGATCTCGAATCATTGGATTACACGCCATACGAAAGAAACTGGATTTGTTCTATAGATGCAGAAGAACTCGATACGGAAATTCGTCAACTTAAAATCGGGAAGGCAGCAGTTGCTTTGTACGAGGATGATATCGAACGGCTGCAAGGATTAAAGAAGAAAATCAAAACCGGTAAAGAAGATGATGAATATAAATCCGGCGACAGTCTTTACATTGGTGAGATGGAAAAGACAGACGATGTAAACTGGAAAAGATATTCTGAAGAATTTTTTGAAAAGGTTTGAGTGAAAACGGAAGTTGTCATTCAGTAGGAATCTTATTTAGACTATCATACTAATAAGATAGTTAGAATAGTTAGCAAGTTTCTTTCTGAATGAGATTCTTAAATTGAATTTATTGTTTCACTCCTTAACATCAGCAGTGATTTTTAATTCTCCGGCTTTTCGGAAGTGAAGATTAAAATCAACCTTATCGCCTATCTTTAAATCTTTCTTCAGCTTCATTACCATAATATGCATTCCGCCGGGTTCCAGTGTGACTTTTTCACCGGGGCTTATAACTATTTGCCCGATCTCTCTCATTCCTGTCAGGTCGCCTTTGGAATAGGTTTCATGCATTTGTATCATATCACTTACACCAGAATCAATTGAGTAAAGTGTATCAATTTCATTGCTTCTATTCTCAATGGTAAAGTAAAAAGCCGTCGACATTTTTTCGGCACCGGGTCTAACCCATTGATCCTTAATAATAATTCCGCTTCCGGAAACAAAAAGCATAAGTAAAGCAGCAATTAAAATTTTCATTTTAATCTCCAAGATATTTTATATCGTTGAAAAGTTCATCTAAATTTACGCGACTACCCCTGTAGTTTTTACGAAGCTTACCGTAATTATCTATTAAAGAAATTCTATCCGTGTGCATCATACTATAGCTCATTTCTCCATCGGGTGAATAAGTTGTATCGGCAGGAAAGAATGTAATATCGAATCTATCCATAAAAGAATCAGTATTTTTTTTATCGCCCCACAAAAATGTCCAGTCTTTAAAACCTATGTCTCTTATTTTAGCGTACTTTTTAAGCACGGATGGAAAATCTCTGTTCGGATCAAATGTAACCGAAATAAATTTTACATTTTGCATTCCTTCTTTTTTTAATCTATCCTGGGTAAGCTGCATGTTATGAGTTGTCATGGGGCATACATCTGGGCAGTGAGTGTAGATGAAACCTATAACTGTGATATGTTCTTTTATAAGTTTTTGGAAACTAACTTCGGTGCTGTCCTGGTTATAAAAAGTAAAGTCACGGTTTGTTATATCGGTGTTTAACGGTAACCTGCTTTCACAGCCTGATATGAATAAAAAGAACAATGAGAAAAGAAGAGGAAATAAATTTTTTGTGATGCGCAAATTATTTAATGTTCATTGATTATTAATTAAACTGAATTACAGCTCAAAACTTATTAAAAAAGTGATCGCTATAAAAGAAGATATTTTTGACCTCAATATGGATATGTTCCTTTCCAAAACCTATTGTAAATAAACATGTTTAAATTTGTTTCAATAAATTATCGAAGTTAATTTCTTCTGTAAAACGAGATTTAAGGAATAAAAGATGAGCAACAAAAATACTTTTTCAGATATGCCCGTTGATGAATTCAAAAAACTTGGTCATCAATTAGTTAATTGGGTAGCTGATTATATTGATGGAATTGAAACACGTCCTGTTCTGCCTGATGTTGTTTATGGGGATATAAAAAAGAAACTGGAAGATCAGCCACCTTTTAAAAGTGATAAGCTTAAAAATATTATCAGCGATATAGATGAGAAAATTATTCCTGGTATTACTCACTGGAATCATCCGGATTTTATGGCTTACTTCAATTCGACCTCAAGCGGACCGGGAATTCTGGCTGACTTACTTAGTTCCGGTTTCAATGCAAATGTTATGGCTTGGCATACCTGTCCTTCGGCAACCGAACTTGAAGAATTGATGATTGGCTGGTACAGGGAAATTTTTAATCTGCCGGAAAACTTTTGGGGAATCGTTTATGATACAGCTTCAGTTAGTTCGTTTCATGCAATTGCCGCTGCCCGGGAATATCTTTCCGATCTTGAAATAAGAAAAAAGGGAATGGCGGGAAGAAATGATCTTCCTCCGCTAAGAATTTATGCATCAGAACATGCACATCTATCAATTAGTAAAGCGGCCATTGCACTTGGATTTGGAATCGAAGCTATCAGGAAAATTCCATCAGACGACAAATTCAGAATGATACCTGCTGTTTTAAAAGAGGCAATTGAGGAAGATAAGAAAAATGGCTTACTGCCCTGCTGTATTGTTGCAACAGTTGGAACAACATCTACAACGAGTGTAGATCCTGTTGATGATATCAGTACGATTTGCAATAGAGAAAATATCTGGCTTCACATAGATGCCGCTTATGCCGGAAATGCGGCGATTCTCCCGGAAAAACGATGGATGTTCAAAGGAATTGAAAAAGCAAATTCATTGGTTGTCAATCCGCATAAATGGATGTTCACTCCATTTGATTTCAGTCTTCTGTTTACAAAGAACCCGGGAATTCTTAAACGAGCATTTAGTCTGAGTGCGGAGTATTTCGATACTTCTAAAGACGTCGCTGTAAATTATATGGATTACAGTATTCAGCAGGGAAGAAGATTTAGAGCACTGAAACCGTGGTTTATAATGCGTTATTTCGGAGTTGAGGGATTACAGAACAGGATAAGAGAGCATATCCATCTTGCCAAAATGTTTTCTGAATGGATTGAATCGAGCGATGATTTTGAAGTATCTGCACCTGTTGATTTTGGGGTTGTCTGTTTCCGTGCTATTCCACAAAACATAACTGATGTAGATGAAATTAATTCATTTAATGAAAGACTTATAAATAAAATTAACAAAACCGGGAAATTATTTTTATCGCACACAAATTTGAATGGTAAATTTATTTTAAGAATATGTATATCCGGTTTAAGAACACAGGAAGAACATGTAAAAAAGGCGTGGAAACTAATAAATGAATTGAGCAAAGAATAAAATGGGGTAAATTCTTTTTACCCCGCAATAATTAATCGTCTAATGTAAATCCAACCTTAATTGTTACCTGGTAATAAGCGACTGCATTATCTTCAATGTAACCTCTTTGTTCCGTAACTAAAAACCATCTCATATTCCTCACTGTCTGCGCAGCCTTATTTATCGCATTTTGTATTGCTTCTTCAATGCTTCTTTGTGATGAACCGGTTAATTCTATGTGTTTGTATACGTGGTCAGCCATTATTCTTCCTTTTTAATTGATAAAATTTAAAGGGCAATTATACAAAGTGCCGGTTAGATTTGAAACCCATTTAAATTTGTTTCATCATATCAATATCAATTACAGAATAATTTTCAACAAGGGAAGAAATGACTACAACAAACGCATATCTTAAGCAAATCAAAGGAATTACATTTGCAGGTAAAACAAATTCAAATCACTGGATAACAGTTGATGGACCGGAAGAATTCGGTGGAAGTGATGCCGGGGTAAGACCAAAAGAGTTGGTTTTAATTGCACTCGCAGGCTGTACTTCAAGTGATGTAGTTTCAATTCTGAAGAAAAAGAGAGTAATACTGGACGATTTTGAAGTGAACATATCTGCGGAAATGTCTGATGAGCATCCGAAAGTTTATACGAAGATTAATCTCGAATTCGCTTTTTACGGTGATGATATTAATGAGAAAGATGTTGAGAGAGCGATCGAGCTTTCACAGACAAAATATTGCAGTGTTTCAGCTATGCTGAGTAAATCAGTCGAGATAAATCATACCTATAAAATTGTGAAGCCAGAATTGGTTGAAATGTAATTGCTTGCTATTTGTATGAGGCAAGTAAAAGTTAGTTTCTCACTCGATTTAAATCGGGTGAGAATATTTTTCTAACATCAATTCCTCTGATACAGCCCAATCGTATTTCCATCAGGATCAAAAATTAATGCATACCAGCCCATCGCGGGAATAGTTGTTCTATCGCGTTTCACTTTTCCGCCGCATACTTCGGCTTTGTTAATTATATCTTCGATATCGCTTACATTTACGTGAAAAACTGTTGACTCACCTTTGGCAACAGCATCGACCTTTCTTAATCCTACCATGATTCCGTGGTGATTATTGTATAATAAATATCCTTTCCCGAACGGTTTAAAATCCCACCGGAAAACATTCTTATAAAAGTCCCTGGAATTATCTAAATTGGTTGCCGGAATTTCTATGTGTCCAATTAACGGCTGAGACATATTTTCTCCCTTAAAAGTTGTTTAGTAATAAAAAATAATAAGTATCTTATCTATAGTTAAAAATTAAATCATCTATAGTGAAGTTGCAATAAGTGTACGAATTTTATGATGGATAATGAAGATTTTTATAATCAATTAGCTGCTACCTATGATGAGATGATCTCCTTCAAATCAGCACTTGAGAGAAAGAGAAGGTCTTTGAAGGAGATACTTAAACCCGGAATGAAAACCGCAGCAGATCTTGGTTGTGGAACCGGATTAGATTCAATTGCACTATCACAACTTGGGTTGGAGGTAACAGCATTTGATCCTTCTTCAGAAATGCTAAAGAAAGCAGAAGCAAATTCTGTTAGAGCAGCCTTAAAGATTGATTTCCATAATCATTTTATCGCTAGAATCCCGGGATCTCATACTGGTAAATTTGATCTGGTTATTTCGTCCGGTAATACTTTTGCAAATATTCCGGAAAACCTTTTGGATGAATCGATTAAAAAATGTTTTGATTTGCTGAATGAAAAGGGAATGTTGATTATCCAGGTTCTGAACTATGAGAAAATTGTTAAACAGAAAAACCGGATATTAAACATTAACGAAGCCGATGATGAAATCTTTGTTCGGTTTTATGATTTCGAAATGGACAAAATATTCTTTAATGTTTTAGCTTTTAATAAATATCATACAAGAGGGAATATTACAATTACAACAGAACTGTTTCCATATAGCAAAAATAATTTCGAGCAGTCGTTATTAAAGGCGGGATTTACTAGGACGGAATTTTCTGCTAATCTATCTGGGGATAATTTTAATCATGAAACCTCACAGGATCTTTTTATTAAGTCTTTCAAAAACTGAGATCATTTCTAAAAATTTGTAAATGTGATATAAAACAAGTTTCCGTGCAAATCTAATTTAAAGGGTTGACTCCATTCTACTTACGTTTTATTTTTGAACAAACGTTTAGTCAAAAAAATGTCACCGAGAACAAAAGATCAATATAGTGAAATAAGAAAAGCCAGCAGGGAGAAAATTCTTTCTGCGTCTCTTGAGCTATTTGCAAAAAAGGGATTTCACGCGACTTCTATTTCCCAGATAGCAAAGAAAGCTAAAATATCAAAAGGATTGATGTATAATTATTTCAAAAGCAAGGACAAGCTTCTGGATGAAATTATTCAAAACGGTTTTACGGAACTGGAAGGTCTCAGTTATCATAGTACAAAGAGTGCATCTCCTGAAGAGCAGCTAAAAAGTTATGTAAGCACCGTTCTTGATGACCTTTACGCCAACCTCGCTTATTGGCAGTTATATCTTGCCTTGCTGGTTCATCCCGATATACAAAAGCGGTATGAAAAAAAATTGAAGTTTTTCAGAGATGAATATGTTAACCAATTTTCAAAGTTGTTTCGCAAGCTTGGTGCGAAGAATCCGAAGCTGGAGGCATTTCTATTGGGAACATATTTCGATGGACTTGTATTGAATTTTATCGCTGCGGAAGCGGATTTTCCGGTTGAGCAGATAAAAAATGCATTATTAAGTAAATACATAAAAAATGATCATTCAAAATCTAAAAGAAAGTAACAGATGAAAAAAGTATTAGTTGCTGGGGCAACAGGTTATTTGGGTAAATTTGTATTACGGGAATTCAAAAAACAAGGATACTGGACTCGCGCATTATCGAGAAACAGCTCGAAGCTTGAAACTCTCAAAGAATATATTGACGAAGAATTCATTGGCGAAGTAACAAATGCGAATTCACTAAAAAGAATATGTGAGGATATAGATATTGTTTTTTCATCAATTGGAATTACAAATCAAAAAGATAACCGGACTTTTATGGAGGTCGATTATCAGGGAAATAAAAATCTTCTTGATGAAGCTATCAAAGAAGGTGCTTCTAAATTCATATTTATATCGGTCTTCAACGCTGAAAATATGACTGATCTAAAAGGTATCCAGGCAAAATTGAAATTTGAAAAAGAATTGAAAAAATCAGGACTAGACTATTTGATTGTTTATCCAAACGGATTTTTCTCGGATATGCTTGAATATCTGAAGATGGCTAAAAAGGGAAGAGGGTTCGTTTTTGGTTCAGGAGAAAATAAAATAAATCCCATCGATGGTGAAGATTTGGCAAAAGCTTGTATTAATGCGGCAGCTGGAAATGAAAAAGAAATGACTATCGGTGGTCCGGATGTCTTTACGCATAACGAGATTTTAGCAACTGCATTTGATACTTACGGTAGGAAATCAAAAATTATAAAAATTCCTATGTGGGTAAGAAATTCGTTACTTGGGATAATGAGATTTTTCACTTCGGTAAAAACTTACGGTCCAGTAGAATTTTTCATGACTGTTCTTACAATCGATTTGATCGCACCTGCTTATGGTGATCATCATTTGCGAGATTTTTTTATTAGGAATAAAGATAAAATATAGGTGGAGAAAAATGAAAAAATTAAATGAAGTTTTGATTCTTATTTTATTTATATCAACAGTTTCTGTTGCCCAGGATGCAAAAGAGATAATCAGCAAAGCTGATAAACTGATGAAAGCAAACAGCAGTTATGCTGAAATGTCAATGACTGTTATTAAAACAGACTGGACAAGGACAATCGGTATGAAAGCCTGGGCACTTGAACCGGATTATGCTCTTATTTACATCACGGAACCTGCAAGAGATAAAGGATCGGTAACCCTGAAAAGAAAAAAAGAAGTGTGGAGTTGGGTTCCGGCTGCTCAAAAGATCATCAAAATTCCACCATCGATGATGCTGCAATCGTGGATGGGATCAGATTTTACAAATGATGATCTTGTAAAAGAATCATCCGTTGTGACCGATTATACACATAAAATAATCGGTGAAGAAAAATATAAAGGTTATCATTGTTACAAGATCGAATCTATACCGAAACCCGATGCAGGTGTGGTTTGGGGTAAGTTGCTAACGTGGATTTCAAAAGAAAATTATTTCCAGCTTAAAACTGAGTTTTACGATGAAGACGAGTATATCGTAAAAACTTACTACGGCAGCGATATAAAAGAAATGGATGGAAGAAAAATTCCAACACACTGGGAAATGGTTCCCGATGACAAACCTGGTGAAAAGACGGTCTTCGATTATCATGATATAAAATTCAATATTGATATTAACAAGTCTTTCTTCTCCGAACAAAATATGAAAAGAGTAAGGTAAGATGAAAACATATTTTCAATTGGCATGGCGGAACCTCTGGCGAAATAAACGCCGGACCATAATTGCATCTGCTTCGGTATTCTTTGCCGTGATGCTTGCTTTGGTTATGCGTTCTATGCAGGAAGGTTCTTATGATTACATGGTTGATGCATCTGTAAGTATGTACACCGGTTACATCCAGGTTCACGCAAAAGATTACTGGAACAAGAGATCGATTGATAAGAGTATAAAGTATGATCAAACAAAAATAGATGAACTAAATAAAACCGAGCATGTAACGTTGGTTAATCCGCGGCTCGAATCGTTTAGCTTAATCTCTTACGGAAATGTTACAAAGGTTGCTTCGATTGTTGGTATCGATCCTCGAATTGAAAACAAAATGACAAAACTTAAAAGCAAGGTTGTATCCGGTAAATATTTAACCAAAGATTCAAAAGGTTTAATGATTGCCGAAGGGCTTGCAAAGTTATTAGGTGTAGAAGTTGGTGATAGTGTTGTACTTTATGGTCAGGGTTATCACGGTGTGACGGCTGCCGGTCAAATTCCAATTGTAGGAATTGTAAAGTTTACTCTTCCTTCACTTAACAATTCGATGGTGTACCTAGGTTTAGACTACGCACAATGGTTTTTCGCAACAGGTAACAGGATAACAACATTATCAATTATGATTGATAAAGCTGATGAAATAAACACAGTTTATGGGGAAGTAAGAAAGCATTTTGACAATAAGTATGAGGTTATGACCTGGTCCGAATTAATGCCTGAACTGGTTCAAAGTATTGAAGTGGATAATGCAGGTGGGATAATAATGCTTGGAATTTTATACGTAATAATCGGATTTGGAATTTTTGGAACTATTATGATGATGACGGCGGAAAGAACACATGAGTTTGGAATTTTAATTTCTGTAGGAATGAAAAAATGGAGACTTAATTTAGTTTCTTTCTTCGAATCAATGTTTCTGTCGTTTATCGGTGTTATTGCCGGGGTTATAGTTACTATCCCGATTCTATATTATCTACACGAAAATCCAATTTTGTTAACAGGTGAGACGGCAGAAATGATGTTGAAGTTTGGTCTGGATCCAATAATGCCGTTCAGGTTTGCACCAAACATATTTATCGATCAGTTCTTAACCGTGCTGGTAATTGCAATGATCTCAGCACTTTACCCGCTTTCATACATCAGAAAGCTACAGCCGGTATCGGCTATGAGAAAATAGTTTAACAAGAATAGAAAAGGAATTTATAAATGTTAATCGCATTAGCGTGGAAAAATATCTGGCGGAATAAAAAAAGGAGCTTAATAATTTTAACGGCAATTACGCTCGGGATTTGGGCCGGACTTTTTTCTGTTGCCGTTATGATAGGTTCGTGGGATACAACCGTTAACTCTACGATAGACAGAAATTTAAGTCATCTTCAGATTCATACAAAAGCATTTAAAGATGATAATCTTATTTCAAATTATATTCCGAATGGGCCTGTACTGGCAGATAACATCAGGAAACTTCCACAAGTAAAAGATGTTTCTGCAAGAGTATTGATAGAAGGAATGGCATCGTCTCCCGGTTCTTCAGGCGGAGCAAATATTATTGGTGTCGATCCCGAGCATGAAAAAAATGTAACAACGATTGCTAATTATATAATAAATGGCGAGTACTTCAGCGGTATCAAAAGAAATCCCATCTTAGTTGGGGCTAAATTAGCGGACAAGCTTGGATTAAAACTGCGTTCTAAAGTTGTCCTTAGTTTTCAGAATATCGATACAACCTTAACTTATGCCGCATTCAGAGTAGCGGGGATTTTCAGAACAGAATCCTCGATGTTCGATGGCTCAAATGTTTTTGTTAAGCAGTCCGATTTGTACAAGGTTATGAATAACGACAGGATTGTTAGTGAGATCGCAGTCAGGTTGAAATCTTCAAATGATCTGGATTCAACATTATCTCAACTGAGAGGAATGTATCCTTCGCTAGTTATAGAAAGCTGGAAACAGCTCGCTCCGGAACTCGAGCTTACTTATCAATTTATGATAGTAGAATTGGAAATATTCCTGGGAATAATTATGGCAGCTTTACTTTTTGGAATAACAAACACAATGTTAATGTCGGTTATGGATAGAGTAAGAGAATTCGGTGTTTTACTTGCTGTCGGTATGAAAAGGATGAGGGTATTTTTTCTTATTCTTTTTGAAACAGCTATTCTTTCATTCTTTGGAGGAATAATCGGGATGATGCTTGGCTCGTTCACGATCTGGTATTTTTCGGATAAAGGGATCGATCTTTCATTATTCACGGAGGGATTTTCTGCGTGGGGCATGCCCTCGATTCTTTACCCGGCGCTTCCATTATCATTTTATGGAATTTTAACGTCGATGATAATACTAACTGCAATTATCGCTTCAATTTATCCATCGGTTAAAACAATAAAGCTTCGTCCGGCTGATGCAATCAGGACGTACGGTTAAAACAGAAATTTATTCAGGAGATAAAAATAATGGCTTTAATAGAAATAAAAGATTTAACAAAAATTTATGATGATAATGCTTTCCCGGTAACGGCACTTAATAAAGTAAACCTCGTAGTTGAAAAGGAAGAGTTCACGGCTATAGTTGGTCCTTCCGGCTCAGGGAAAACAACTTTGTTGAATATTATCGGTGGTCTGGATAAACAAACTTCAGGAATAATAAAAATAAACAATACAGATATTTCAAAATTAAAAACAGATAAGATGATCGACTTTCGTCTTCATAACATCGGATTTGTTTTTCAGGCATATAATCTCATTCCTGTTTTTACAGCAAAAGAAAATGTTGAATTTATTATGCTGCTTCAGGGAATATCGAAAGAGGAGCGGGAGAAAAAGGCAGTTGAATTATTGCAAGCTGTTGATCTTGGAGACAGGATCGATAACAGACCGACGGAACTTTCCGGTGGTCAGCAGCAAAGAGTTGCGGTTGCGCGTGCACTTGCTTCACAGCCATCTTTTGTCTTAGCGGATGAACCAACCGCAAACCTTGATTCAGTAACGGCAAATAATTTACTCGATCTGATGGAAAAGCTTAATAAAGAACATAAAATGACTTTTGTCTTTTCAACACACGATGCAAGAGTAATTGAAAGAGCCCACAGAGTCGTAACACTACGAGATGGTAGAATCGAAAAAGACGAAATAAGACAAAACTCGAAAGTAAATGCGACTTAAACTATTTTTTCTTGTTTTGTTATTACCTTTCTTTTACGCTGAAGCACAACTTTCGCCATTTGATTATAATGGTTATGTAAAATACCTGTTCAGTAATTCGAAGTATCCGAACACATCGGAAAGGTATACCGATCATTTAATCCACGCCAGGTTAAATACAAGATGGTATCCAACTTCATCTTTAACCGGTGCGCTTGAACTGAGATTCAGAGCATACTATGGAGAGACGGTTGAAAACACTCCGAATTTTCTTGATATGATTAAAACAAAATTTGATTTTGCAGATTTAGGAAAAGCAATCTGGAATGAAAAGAGTAGTGTGGGTTATTTGGAAATAGATCGGCTCTGGTTCGATTGGGTTAAGAATGATTTTGAAGCAACTCTTGGAAGACAAAGAATTGCCTGGGGAACCTGCTGGGTTTGGAATCCAACGGATATTTTTAATCCATTAAATGTTCTTGATTTCGATTATGAAGAACGTCCTGCAACCGATGCAATAAGGTTGCAATATTATACTGGCGCAGTAACTAAAGTTGAACTGGATTATAAACCTGCGAAGAAACCTGAAGATCAGATATTAGCCGGGTTATGGAGCATCAATCACTGGAATTATGATTTTAATTTTATTGCAGGTATGAGATTTAAAAGATGGTTAGCTGGATTTAGTTGGGCAGGTGATATCCTCGATGCAGGTTTCAGAGGTGAAATATTAATGAGTCAGGCACCTGACCAAAAAATCATCAATCCTGTTTATCTACGGTATAATGAATCATCACTTTCATCTTTTAATAAACCGTTAGTTACCGTTGCTTTATCCGGTGATTATACATTCCCCAATACATTTTATATTCATACGGAAGTTTTGTATAACAACAACGGTAAAACATCAAACACATTTTTATTTAGTGAAGAAGCTATGAATCTTGGAATGTTATCGGCAGCAAGATGGTCGATCTATCAGGAATTTTCTTATGATATTACTCCGCTCATCAGGGGTTCTCTTTTCGGTATATTTAATCCAAATGATGGATCTTACGCAATTGTACCATCTGTGACTTATTCTGTTTTAACAAATCTTGATTTTCTTGCCATTTCGCAAATATTTAACAGAAAGCAATTAACAGAATTTGGAGAGTACGGCACCTCCTTCTTTCTCAGACTCAAGTATTCATTCTAACTAATAAATAAGTTTCGGTTAATCTTGTTTCCGTTAACCAAATTTATTAAGTTTTCAGTACGATAAAGCACAAGACAAAATTACCAGTAAAGAATTATAACTAACAGGTTGGGGCAATTCAATTAATTTTTGTTAATAATTTTTTCGAATTTGGTTAGGTTTTAGTTAATTTATTAATAAGCAGGGCAAATAACACAGGAGATATGCGATGAATAAACTAATATCATTTCTTACAATCTTATTTATTCTTATCCTCTTCGGATGCGATAGTAATGAAAAACAAGACAATCAGAAATCTGACGATCAGGTCAGTAATCAGGAAAATAATTCCGATAAAAAGCAGGATAATGAAAAAGAGGATGAGGAAGACAATGGTAATGATTTTATGAAAGGAATGAAAAACTTTACCGATATGATGAAACAGGGAAGTAAGGTTGAAACTGTGGATTTCAGAAAATTGAAAGAATTGCTTCCTGAAGAATTAGATGGTATGAAAAGAACCGGTGCCTCAGGTGAAAAAACAAATTCATTTGGTATAAAGGTTTCGCAGTCCGAAGGCAAGTATAAATCTGAAGACGGGCAGCAAAATATAAAAATCACGATAATAGACCTTGGAAGTATGAAAGGTTTAACCGGTATGGCTTTATTTGCATGGACGATGGAAGAAATAGATAAAGAAACAGAAGATGGATATGAAAAGACAACCGAATTTAAAGGTTATAAAGCATTTGAAAAATACAATACAAAAAATAAAAATGGAGACCTGGAGGTTCTGGTTGGCGATAGATTTATGGTCAAAGGAGAAGGATGGGGCGTTGATATGGATGAAATACACAATGCCTTAGGTTTGATAGATTTCGGCTCACTCGAAAGTATGAAAAACGAAGGGAAAAAAGATTCTTGAAATAATAATTACTGGGTAGTTTCAAAACAATCATTATTAAGGAGATGTTTTATGAATTTAGTTGACAGAGCAAAAAATATTATTGTAAGTCCCAAAACCGAGTGGGATGTTGTAGCAGGTGAAGAACCAAACATTCAACAGATAATTGTTGGATACGTTGTTCCGCTCGCACTTATTCCTGCAATAGCAATAATACTGGGTTGGGGATTGATTGGAGTTCTTGGTTTTAAATCTTTCACTTATGGAATTGCATTAGGACTAGTACAACTATTGAATGCAATCATAGGCGTCTTTTTAGCAGCATTTGTAATTGATGCACTGGCAACAAGTTTCGGGTCACAAAAAAATCTGGGCAGAGCGGTTCAACTTGTAGCTTTTTCAATGACTCCAGCCTGGATTGGTGGAATCCTGAGCATATTTCCCGCAATCGGATGGTTGGGAACTCTGTTCGGATTATATGGACTGTACATTTTATACCTTGGTGTAACTCCGTTAATGAAAACACCTCAGGATAAAAGCGTCGGCTATGTTATTGTTTCGATAATTGTAGTGATTATTGTTTATTTTGTTTTAGCAGCCATACTAACAGCAATTATGTTTGCTATATTTGGTCTGAGTGCATTATATGGTGCAAGGTTCTAAAAAATATCCTTTTTAAAACAGGAATGCTTGCCGGATAATCAATCACTGGCAAGCATTTTTTATTTTGTGTAATATCAGCCTTAATTTATAATCTTAATCGATCCTCAATCTCTTTTATTTCTTCCTGTGCGTTTATTTTCCTGTAATATTCCAATGCGTCCGAATAATATTTGTCACTTTTTTCCTTATCATTTTTCATATAATACAGAAGTCCGAGTTCATAAGAAGATTCAGCTTGGTTAAGCAGGTTTCCGATTTCGTTATTCAATCTTAAGCCGGTTAACAGGTAATTCTCAGCAACATCATAATTGTTCTTATTTCTCTGTATGATTCCTTTAACCTTATAAATCTCTGCAATAGTGATTTTATCATTAAGCTTATACGCTACTTCCATAGATTTATTTGCAAACGCTTCCGCAAACTCAAAATCGGATTGTTGTGTGTAAACATAAGCCTTGCTTAAATAGTTGATACCAAGCGATTGCAGATAATTAGCTTCCACGGCGGCTTGAAGGCTTTTATCAAATTCATTAAGTGCTGTGCTGAATTCTTTCTTTTTTGTGTAAACCATTCCCATATCCTGCCGTACCTCTGCCACTCTTCTTACATCCTCAACCTTTTCAAAGTTTAACAAAGCTCTTCTGAAATAAGATAATGCTGAATCATAATTACTTTGTATGTTACTTATAATACCTAAGTTGATCTCTATTTTTCCTTTCAATGCGTTGTCAGGATTGTCTTCCAGTATTGCTAATGCTTTTTCAAAATGTTCTACTGCTTTATCGAGTTCACCGCGATCGCCGTAAATCGTTCCCAGCAGGTTTTCACATTCCGCATTACCTTTTACATCATTCTCATCATTAAATAAACTATCAGCCTTACCAACATAATTAAAGCTGAGTTCCCATCTTGCCTGCCTGCTGTATACTTCACCCATTCGTAAAAAGGCATTAGCCGCTATGTTTTTCATCTGCGGATTATCGGCAGTAGTCGCTATTAATCTCTCATGAATATCAACTGCAGTGGCAAATTCACCTTTAACAATAGTGGACTGACCTAAATAGAGAAGCAGAGATAATAGTTTTTCCTGGGGAAGTTTTGATTCGGCAAAAGTAATCAGAAGATCGATATGGGAACGAATTCTCATACCATCCTGGAAGTTTATTTCTGATTCATTGTCGGATTCCTTTTTATCGGCGGGGGGTTGTTCTTGGGCTAAATACCTGGAACTAAACTCTTCTGTTTCTGCGTCATTAAAAAAATTTTTTAAGACTTCTTCAATCAGCGGGTCAGTATTTGAATGAATTTTGGTCAACTAATTTTGTATCTCGATGTCTTGGAAAAGTTCATATATTTTTTATTTGATTATGTCACCCTTAACCCGCTGTCCTTTTGATGTGCAACCCTTGTGCCAATCATCGTTGTTGTATGTTATTTATATAGAATATTGAATGATTAATCTAGTACAGTAATTATTACCAGAGACTATTAGGAATACTTACAAATTTGAAAATTTTTTAGCTGTTTTACTTTGAAAGATTATTATTATGAGAAAATAAGTTATGAATTTCAGCTAAAGATTTTCAACAAAGAAACTTCATCCGAAAAACAAAGTGATTCAAAAAGAGAATTAATTAATACGACTGAAGTAGTATTATTTCATAATGAGAATGTGTATTAAATTTATTTATTAATACTTCTGCTAATTTATTTTACGATTTTAGAAATTTGTTTGAAAATATTAGTACCACAAACATTCATTAGCTCGAATAACATCGCTTCAACTGTTGTAACTTCAGCACCATAATGTCTCATCCTGGTAAGAGCAATTTCATAATCTTTTACTTTTCTTGAAGAAGTTGCATCAGCTGCGACATTAACCTGGAATCCGTTTTCTAAAAGATCAAGAACTGTTTGTTGAACACATACGTGGGCTTCAATTCCACAAATACAAATCTGAGATAATTGCTTGTTTTTAAGCGTTTCGAAAAAATCTCCGGCACCTGAACAACTAAAGCTAAGTTTCTGAATTGCTTCTGCTTCCTGTAATTCATCCTTAATTGATTTAACGGTCGGGCCTAATCCTTTCGGGTATTGTTCGGTGTAAAAGATTGGTATTCCAAGCACTTTAAAACCCTGTATTAACTTGATAGTATTTTTTACTACCGAGTTGTAATCATTTATTACAGGTAGAATTCTTTCTTGTATATCAATTATAAGTAATGCGGTTTTACTTGTAGTAAGAAGTTTGTTGAATCTTTTAACTTGTTTATTCAAATGTTCTTAGATTTTATGATGAATAGATTTTATGCATACCATACTTGCCGCAGGCATACATCATTAAAAGGCTTGTAAGATCAATCAGAGCTTGCTTTCTATCTTCTTCATAAATTACAAGATTATAAACTTCAGCTACAAAGCTTAGGTTAGTAAGAATTTTTCTAAGTTCACTATAAGAAGGTGAACCATGCCAGTAAGCCACATGCTCTACAATCATCTTTTCGTGTCGTCGTAAAAATTCATTGAACGAAATAATATAATATGAAAGCGAAGTAACAGGTCTACAAATTGCCGTAAGATCGTTAAAATAAGTATCCCAGTTACGTGCAAGTTCCTGGTTGCGTGTATTCATTACATATTTGGCTTTAGCCAGAGTAAATTTAGCCTTAGTTACGATTTTAAACTGCGGAACGAGAGCGTAACCGTCATAGCTTCTGAAAGAATTATCCGGGTCAATATATTTCCATCGTCTTAGAATCTGGTTTGCTGAATTGATAGTAATTACTTTATCCAAGGAGCTGTCTACTACAATAAATTTTCCCTGTTGCCAGTTTACGACTGAAATCCAGTGTTCCCAGTTGTCAACACTTATGATGCATGGGTAACCTTTTCTTAAATGTAATGTAAGTGATTTGATTGCATCGGCCCCGGTTTCGCGACGGAAGTACTTCATCTTACAATTAAAATATTTTGCAGCTTTTGCTAATCCTATTTCATCCGTTCCGTTCCACCAATTACTACCCGCTTTTTTAGCTATCGATCTTTCACTTTCAAATTTGCCGAGCATAACAAGTGCGTATTTTAAAGCAAAGGGACCGCACTGATATTTATTTGGTTGAGGATAAAAGCTCATATTAAAAATATTTTAGGTTGTTAATCTAATTAATGTTAACGACTAAATCATTAAAAAATTTCCCAGTAAATCTATTTTTAATTATTTTTATCAGATGAATCCTAAAAAGTTAAAACTAGCAATTATTTATAACGAAGCCTCCCCGGAACTTTACAAGAAACCAGATGAGGTAATGCCATTAGATGGTAGCTTTATTCCATACTTTGAAGTTGAGGAACTAACTCCAATGGAGGAATTTGAGTATATAGCAAAAAAGCTGAGGGGTGTTGGTTTTGGCGCATATACTTTAAATATTAAAGATGATATCAAATTGTTGGTTGATCATCTCAAAAAAAATCCTCCTGATGTTATCTTCAACTTTGTAGAGATCTTTAAAGACGAACCACAGTATGAAATGAATGTGGTTGGAATTTATGAGTTAATGGGAATTCCATACACCGGTGCGCCTGCAATTCCCTTAGCAAACTGCCAAAGTAAAATATTTGTAAAAAGATTGCTCACTTCAAAAGGTATAAGTACGCCGAGATTTTTTATAATTAAAAAACCAAAACAAAGATACAATCACAATCTGAACTTTCCGCTGATGGTTAAACCTTCACTCGAGGATGCGAGTGTTGGGATTGAAAATGAATCTATCGTTACTGATAACAAAGAATTGAAAAAAAGGATAGAATATATTTACAAGTACTTTAACCAACCGATATTAGTTGAAGAATATATAAATGGCAGAGAGTTAAATGTTGCCGTTTTTGGTGATAAAAGATTAAGAGCTTTACCTATCAGCGAAATCGATTTTTCGAAGATGCCTGAAGATCTTTATAATATTGTAAGCTACCAGGCAAAGTGGGATCCGCATCATGAGTCGTATCATAAAACTATTCCGAAGTGCCCTGCAAAACTGTCGAAGAAAATTGAGAAAGAAGCTAAGGAAATTGCGATATCGGCATTTAAAATAATGGGTTGCCGTGATTATGCGCGAGTTGATATGAGATTGTCAAAAGAAAACAAGTTGTATGTACTTGAGGTAAATCCTAATCCTGATTTAACAGATGGTGCCGGATTTATGAGATCAGCCGGTGCGGCAGGATTAAGTTATGCACAAGCTCTGAAAAAAATAGCAATGTTTGCATGGAAGAGAAGAGTTAACGGTAAGTAAGATTTTATAATGAGCTTAATAGCTTAATAGTTCCCGTCAGGTTTTTTACTTCGTAGTCAGGTTTCACATCCGAATTTTTATTTAGAGGATAAGACGTCTTTCCCGTATAAATCAGAATCCCTTTTCCTCCGGCTTTTTGGGCACCAATTATATCGGTTTCCAAATCATCCCCCAGCATTAAAAAATCGGAACTGCCAGTACCAAGCTGCTTTAATGCTGTTTGAAAGTAAATGGTGGATGGCTTACCAATAAGTAAAGCTTTTTTCGAAGTTGCGTATTCAATTGCAGAAACGAACGAGCCCGCATCGAGACAAAGAGTTTTTCCATCTGGTTTCCAAAATTTATTTTTTTGCATTGTGATAAAATCGGCCCCAGCATAAATTTCCCTGAAAATTTCATTCAAGATATTATAACTCCATTTATCTTCAAGATCGCCGACAACAACAGCTTCCGGATTTTCTTCCACTATAAATTCATTAAAAAGTTTTTTAATGTGTTCTGTACAGTAGACTTTTACTTTTTTGTAATTATCTGCAACATATTTTAATGTAATTTCCGAAGCAGTCATTGCAGGAATATCGACTTGAATATTATAGCTTGCAAAAAACTCCTTTATTTCTTCGGATGTTTTTAATGTGGAGTTGCTGATTACAAAAGCGGGAATCTTTTCTTTTTTTATAAAGTCGAAGAATTCAGCAGCATCAGGCGCGGGTTTACTTCCTAATCTTATTACTCCGTCAAAATCTATTAATAAAGGAATGGATTTCATATAAATAGAAACTTTTCCTCCCCTTTACCAAAGGGGAGGATAAAGGAGGGGTTCTTTTATTAAACTTTTACTCTTGCAAGCTGCGGGAATTTATTTTTAGCTAATTCAAATGCACCAAATAAAACACCTACAAAAAACAAATCACCTAAAATTGTATATCCGAAAAACGGAACAGCTGCTGTATAACATTCTACTAATCCGACAATATCTTTAGAGTATAACGGAAATGACAACCATTGTGCAAAGTTTGTAATGATAAAAAACAAAACTGAAGCCAAAACCGATGCTAAAAAGATATTTCCAATTTTTATCCGGCCTTTTAGAGTAATTCCTATCATTACAATTAAGACGAAGCTTAAGTAAACCGCATACATCCCTTGGTGTAATCCTAATATTAAATCAGTCAGGAACATTGCAATTACCGGGACTGCAAATGCTAAATATTTTTTGTTAAAATAAGCTCCACCAAAAAGTGCAATGGCTCCAACGGCTGTAAAATTGGGAGGATGAGGAATCAATCTAGTAAATGCTGCAAATAAGATCATTCCTGCTAAAACTAAAAAGCGGGGATTTAATTTATCCATTTTCATTTCCTTTCTTAAAAAAACATCTTAAAGATATTTTCATGTTTATAATTAGTTCAAAAATAAAATTTAATTTGGTCAAAAGTCAAAACAATAATCTCAAAAATTTAATCCGATGCCGCCATAAAAAGAACGACCTGGAGTTGCATAACCAAAAACTTCTTCATAGTCGGTATCAAACAAATTATCCAATCGTAAATTTAATCTTAAGAAATCAAGTACGTTATAATGTGCAGCAAGATTAATTAGCGTATAATCTTTCATTTCTATACGACTGTATGTAGAGAAGTTTATGTCTTCCCGTTTACCAACGTAAATCACTTCTGTATTAAGATTGAATTTATCCATAAAAGTATAGCTGACATACAATCCTGCTTTGTCTGTCGGTCTTCTCACCAACTTTTTATCATAGTCTGCAGAGCCCGGGCTTTTGTCCAATGCGTTTGTGTAAGTGTAATTTGCTTTCAACTCAAGCCCAGTGAGAGGTTTTGCTTTTGCAAATATTTCTACACCGTTAGTTTCTGCTTTATTAATATTGATTGTCTTGAAAGTTATCGCATCGAATCCAAACATATCGGTGAATTTATTGAAGAAATATGTTGCACCGATTGAAAATCCTTCACTCCAAAAGTATTGTTCGATTCCAGCATCCCATCCAAAACTTTTTTCAGGTGATAAATCCGGGTTACCATATGAAGGATCGAAAAGATAAAACAGTGATGGCGATTTGAAGCCGGTTCCGATTGTAGCTTTAAATTTTGTGCCGGTTGCCCAAATAATGTAAGCCGGTGCAAAGCGATATGTGAACGAAGATCCGAACTTGTTGTGATGATCATACCTGATACCAAACGTCCCAAAAAAACTATTATCCAGGCTTAGCTGACCTTCGGCAAAGCTGCCGATTGTATTTGCACTTTTTTCAGGAAACACGCTTATAATATCCGGCGGTCTAAAATATGTGAAAGCATAATACTCGGATGTTGTTTCTTCCAATTCGAATTCAGTTCCTGCGGTTAATAAAAAATTAGCCGTATTATTTTTTACTAGATTCAAATCATTCTGCCAATCAAGCTTATATTTTCTTCCATCATACTTGCTATGTGAATAATAAATACTCGCTGCTGATGTATCGAAAGAATATTTCCTGACATTCTTAAAAAATGATGCTCCAAATTTCTGAATCCATTTGTTGTTATTAAGCTTTAATTTTCCTTCGCCCCGAACAGAAAATTCTTCCTGGTCGAAAATATAGGATGGATCATCTCCGCCTGGTCCACCGAATTGATCGTAATCTGCTTCTGAGTTTCCGTAACGTGCAATAAGATTTACCTCTGTATTATCTGAAATTTTATACCCGACTAATGATGAAAAATTCAGAAGATCAAATCCATCTTTTTCCTTGTTGCCGTACTTTTTTGATGCAGCAGAAAAACCATCACTCTTTGTTTTACTGAGAGTCAGCGAATAATTTAATTTATCGTAGCTTCCGTTTAATCCGGTTAAGCCTTTATATGAGTTGTATGTTCCGCCTTCAATCATTGCCGAGTATTTTGGTTTACCGCTACCTTTTTTTGTGATGATATTAATAACTCCCGCAAGCGCATCGGAACCGTAAATAGTTGATTGCGGACCACGAAGTACTTCTATCTTTTCAATATTATCGGATGGTAAACTCGAAAAATCGAAAACGCCTGAAGGATCACTTGGTAAATTATACTCAACTCCATCTATCAAAATTAAAGTCTGTCCTGTGTTTGCACCTCTAAGATAAACATTTGATAAAGTGCCGTAGCCGCCTTGCTGTGTAAAGCTAAGTCCGTATTGGTTTTTCAGCAGATCGAAAACATTATCCTTGTTGCTATTCGCAATTTCAGATGAATCGATAACCGAAATTGAGTTGGCCAGTTCAACCGTACTCGTGTTTGTTTTTGTTGCCGAGATAACAACGTCGGAAAGATTGTAATAGCCGGCAGAGTCTGTTTTTTGAACTATGCTTTCCTGTGAAAAGGAAGGAAGAGAAAAAAGCAGAAACACAAAAAGCGTAAAAAGAAATTTTGTTTTGTCCATTGAAGTTACTCCTGTATAAAAATTGTAGATAGTAACTTCGCGGTTAAAGTTGAGATAAAACGATTTGATAGAAAGTTGAGCATCGTTAATCTTACCTTTCCTGCGAAGGCTGATTAATTTTTACGGCAGGTCTCCTGGCTTTCCCGCTTAATGCGAGATTACAGTTGCGCGACAGCGCCGGAATTTTACCGGACTTCCCTATGATTCCCGTTCCGACTCTTTGAAGAGTACACCGGGACACCGCAAACAGTTTTTAAAAGAACTTGTTGAAGATAACCGACAAGATAATAAAATCAAAATAGATAGTAATAATCAGGTGCTTTATTAATGAATTGTCTACGAAAGTAAATATGAAATTGTTAGCGGATTGATCTGATAGATATATTTAGACATTTCTAATAAATGATACAGTATAGATGGTTAATATTACATAAACAAAAACAATACTATTATAAAGTGTCGCTTTTAATTTACTTTTATTACAATATCTTTTTTGGAACTCGATGTATTTATCATTATTTACAAGTAATATTTGATTAAATGCGAACACTGAAATAAAAATACCTATCATTATAAGCTTTCCTAAATCAACATAGTATCCATATTTCAACTTAGAATAGAAGGAAAATAACACATAAATATTAGTGCTTAAAAAAAAGGTTAAAAGTAGGTTTGCGAATAATTCCGGTGAGGCACGCTTAAAAAATATTAATAAATTCATTATTAAATAATATGTATAGTGGTATAGATTCATCTTAATTCTGAAAAGCTAAACTCGGATTAAATAAATAAAGATGTATAAATAATATATTACAATTTAACTATTAGTTATACTATTTCGGTTATTATTATGAATACAAATACTCATACAACATTTCAAACTTATATATGTTTTATAAAAGCTTCAATTGTAGAACGGCAAATTCCTTAAGGTACTTCATAAATGAAGTACCTACTCCAATCCTTTTGATTTTATAGCCGTATTTGATAATTTTAAATTATCAATTGTTGATGTTATTTACATATTTATAGTTACTTAATGCATTTCGATAATTCATACCTTTTAATTCTTTATACTTTTTTAAATCAACAAATTTATATCTCAATCAACTTAGATTTTATAACCAGGAGTAGTTAATGGGCTGGCTTTTACGTTTTATGAATTCATCAATCGGGAAGAAGTTTGTAATGGCTGTTACCGGTTCTTTCCTGATGATCTTTCTTATAGTTCATTTAATCGGCAACCTAACATTGTATTTTGGTCCCGAAACATTTAACGGCTACGTTGAAACTCTCGACGTTATCAAACCGCTTATCAGGGTAATCGAGGTGGTGCTGCTGCTTTCATTTATTTATCATATCATTTACGGTACCTGGCTGTGGATCGAGAATAAAAAAGCACGCCCGGTTAACTATAAGATTAACGCTTCTTCGGAAAACAGCACATTCTCATCAAGGTGGATGTTCTGGATAGGATCGATCATCTTTATTTTTCTTGTTATTCATCTAGCAACATTTTTCTACAGGTTTAATTTTTACGATCCTGAAGGTTTAGCCGACCAAAACAAGTATTATAATATTGTAATTGGATTTTTGCAGATGCCGTGGTATTCAATCCTTTACATAATAGCAATGATAATATTGGGATTACATCTGCATCACGGATTTCAGAGTGCGTTTCAAACATTCGGATGGAATCATAAAAAGTATACACCGCTTATTAAAACTGTCGGAACTCTTTATGCTGTAGTTATGTCAGGCGCTTTTACTTCTATACCCATCTACTTTTTATTTTTCTATGGAGGTAGCCAATGATTAAGCTGGATCCAAAAGTTCCCGAAGGTAATATCGCCGAGAAGTGGACAAATCATAAATTTAATATGAGGCTGGTCAACCCGGCTAACAAAAGAAAGTTTGATATAATTGTTGTTGGAACCGGTCTTGCAGGAGCTTCGGCTGCAGCAAGTCTTGCCGAGCTCGGTTATAATGTAAAATCTTTTACTTATCACGATAGCGGACGCCGGGCACACAGCATAGCTGCACAGGGAGGAATAAACGCAGCAAAAAATTATCAAAACGATGGTGACTCTGTTTACAGACTATTTTACGATACTGTTAAAGGTGGAGACTTCCGTTCGCGTGAGGCGAATGTTTACCGCCTTGCTGAAGTTAGTAATAATATCATAGATCAATGTGTTGCACAGGGTGTTCCTTTTGCACGTGAGTATGGCGGCTTGCTCGATAATCGTTCGTTCGGTGGTGCACAGGTTTCAAGAACTTTTTATGCAAGAGGTCAGACGGGTCAGCAATTACTGCTTGGTGCGATAAGCGCTCTCAACCGTCAGATTGGCAAGGGGAAGGTTACTCTTCATACAAGAAGAGAAATGCTCGAGCTTGTTGTTATCGATGGACACGCAAAAGGAATTGTTTGCAGGAATCTTGTTACTGGAGAAATAGAAAAATATTCTGCTCAAGCTGTTGTTCTGGCAACTGGTGGCTATTCAAACGTGTTCTTTCTTTCAACAAATGCAATGAATAGTAACGCAACCGCAGCCTGGCGCGCACATAAAAAAGGTGCAGCATTTGCAAATCCTTGTTACACTCAAATTCATCCTACCTGTTTGCCTTTGCACGGAGAAAACCAATCGAAGCTTCCGTTGATGAGTGAAAGTTTGCGTAATGATGGGAGGATCTGGGTTCCGAAGAAAAAAGGTGAAACACGTAAAGCCAATGATATTCCCGAAGACGAAAGAGATTATTATCTCGAAAGAAAATATCCTTCGTTTGGAAATCTTTCTCCACGGGATATTTCTTCAAGAAGCGCTAAAGAGGTTTGCGATGAAGGCAGGGGAATCGGCGGTAGTGAAGCAGTTTATCTTGATTTTGCTGAAGCTATCGATCGTCTTGGCAAAAAAGTAATTGAAGAGAGATATGGCAACCTCTTTGATATGTATCAAACGATAACTGGTGAAAATCCCTACGAAGTTCCGATGAAAATCTATCCCGCACCTCATTATACAATGGGTGGGTTGTGGGTAGATTATAATCTGCAAAGCACAATCCCGGGATTGTTTGTTCTTGGTGAAGCAAACTTCTCCGATCACGGTGCGAACAGACTTGGTGCAAGTGCTCTTATGCAGGGATTAGCCGATGGATATTTCGTTGCGCCCTATACTGTTGGAAATTATCTTGCAAGTGAAAAACCGGCGAAGGTAAATACCGATCAGGCTGAGTTTGATAATGCAGTTAAAGCAGTTGATGATAAAGTTAAAAAGCTTCTTTCAATTAATGGTAAGCATACTGTCGATGAGATTCATAAAAAGCTCGGCAGGATAATGTGGAACAAAGTCGGTATGGCTCGTAATGAAAAAGGATTGAATGAAGCAATAAATGAGATTAAAGAATTGAGAGAAGATTTCTGGAAAAATGTAAACGTAGTTGGTCAGGATAAAGATCTAAACCAAACATTAGAGCGCGCCGGAAGAGTAGCTGATTATCTTGAACTTGGCGAACTTATGGCAGTCGATGCATTGGACAGAAATGAATCGTGTGGCGGACACTTCCGTGAAGAATATCAAACTGAAGAAGGTGAAGCTTTAAGAAACGATGATGATTATGCTTATGCTGCCGCATGGGAATTCCAGGAAGTCGGTAAGTGGCAGCTTCATAAAGAACCACTTGAATTTGAAAATGTAAAATTAGCTACAAGGAGTTACAAATAATGAGTAGCGAAAATCTGAATTTGACTTTAAAAATCTGGCGTCAAAAATCAGCAACCTCTGTTGGTAGTTTTGAAGAATTCACAGTAACGGTTTCACCCGATGCATCGATACTTGAAATGCTGGATGAACTGAACAACGATCTTGAAAGAGAAGGCAAAGTTCCTGTAGCATTTGAAAGTGATTGCCGTGAAGGAATTTGCGGTACCTGTGGATTAGTTATCAACGGTCATCCGCATGGAAAGATTCCAAAGATAGCAACCTGCCAGCTTCATATGAGAAATTTTAAAGATGGCGAAACGATTTACATCGAACCATTCAGAGCAAAAGCATTTCCTGTTATAAAAGATCTTATTGTTGATCGATCCGGAATGGACAAAGTTTTACAGGCAGGCGGTTTCATTTCTGTTAACACCGGCGGGGTACCCGATGCTAACGAAATTCCAATCTCAAAAGATGTTGCTTCTCGTGCAATGGATGCAGCTGAGTGTATCGGCTGCGGTGCTTGTGTTGCTGCCTGTAAAAATGCATCGGCAATGCTTTTTGTTGGAGCTAAAGTTTCTCAGTATTCATTCCTTCCACAAGGACAACCAGAAAGATATCAACGTGTACAATCCATGGTTGCCAAAATGGATGAAATGGGATTTGGCAGTTGCACAAATACTTATGCCTGTGAAGCCGAATGCCCGAAGGGAATTTCTGTTACAAATATTGCAAGGATGAATAACGATTTTATAGCTGCAAAGTTTAAATTGGAATCAATGGAAGTTTGACGATCTGAAGCCGAATATTAATTGAAGGAGGAGCAAAATCATTGTACCGGGCCTGTTATTATTCTTATTGGTTAGGCTCATGGATTTATCATCTTTTGTTCATCAATCTGTTTCAAGATATTACCAGGATTTCTTCGAATAATCAGCACTTAGTCCGGAATAAAAAATTAGGTAATTATGTAAAATCCGGACTAAGAGTAATTTTAGTTAGTTAAATATGAAAATTATAAATGATTTCTAAAAGTAATTTGAATATATCTTGTTTCCTGTAATTATATCTAAATTCAATTTCTTTTAGGTACAGTATGAAATTTACTTTACTCACTCCGTGATATTTTAGTAATCGTTCTTTGGCATATGACCAGAATCCTTCTAAACCATTGATATTATTTTTACCTTTGCCGAAGGTTTTCCGGTGATCTACTGTTAAGTGTTTTCTATAGAACTTTAAGGACTTGTAGCTCTTGAACTGATCTGTGTAGAATACACTGCCTTTTTCTGAACGAGATTTAATTTCCTCTAACAGACTATTGGCTGTTACGTTTTCTACAACTGTTGTGTGTATTTTACCTTTTCTCTCTAACAGTCCTAAAACTATGACTTTATTGGATTTAGCTCTGCCACGTAGATATTTTCTATGACCACCGAAGTAGCTCTCATCACATTCTATTTCTCCACGTAGTACCTTAAAGTTTTCTTGCTGGTGTTGAGCTATTTTTCTCCTGAAGTCATTAAATCTTGTTAATACTGTTCTATAGTTAACTCTCAGTTCCCTGGATGTTTTATGTGCTGTTGACTCTATACTAAAGTAATATAAAGACCAAATATCCAGAGATAACTTCGATAAACTAAAACGGGAATTACAATTTGAGCACTTAACTCTATTATCTTTTAGTTTGTATAACTTTCTTGTTCCACAGTTTACGCACTGCTGACCAGTTGTTATCAAACTAATTTTTTCAATGATCATTTTGGACTAAAGTTTCTTCTAATTTAATCTTTTTTTACTTTAGTCCAGTTTTTAACTAATTACCTTAAATTATTTCCTTTATAAAAAATTCCTATTTCTTTCGTATATAATAGAATATCCTTTTTAATTTATATACCGTAAAAGGAAACTAAAGAATTAAACAGC
>Ga0307425_1000208_pt1 | contig 36948 bp, 31 predicted proteins | sample SalMarWE160330MG_FD_202152 | JGI IMG/M metagenome (GOLD analysis project Ga0307425, IMG submission 202152) | Salt marsh sediment microbial communities from the Plum Island Ecosystem LTER, Massachusetts, United States - WE1603-30 | ecosystem: Environmental > Aquatic > Marine > Intertidal zone >... | reverse complement strand
CCGCTCTGCGTGATCTTGAAGCCCTAATTAAAAAAGAGGTTCTTATGAAAAAGGGAGAAAAAAGGCGACCTATTATAAATTGGGTAATGGCGGATAAGTGGCGAATATGGCGGATATCTGGCGGATAGATGGAATTGAGCGAGCCAACAACAAAAGGAAGAGGGGCAAATGTGAAACCGATTGCACATTCAGTGCAGTTATCTATCTCGTCCTTTGGTGAAAATCATCATTATAGGCGAGCTGGACGCAGAACTACGGATCGATTTCAAGACCAGGAGAACCAAAAATGAGGCGCTGTGGGGGACATCTAAATAGTCAAATAACTGATGTCCTTGACATATAGAGAGGATCGGTGAAACTCGAAAAGGATATCGGTCGTATGTTGAAAAAGGAAATTTCCATGTCATGGGAAGGCGTCCTGAGCTGGTAGGCAGTGGTTTGATCAGAAGCCTTGAGGGATGGGAGGAAAAAGCCAAAGGGACAGGGCTTTCCGCTATCCCGGAAGTCACGCTGGGAGAGCAAAGTGGCGATTCCACTTAAAATCGGTATTTCCGACAATTTCTGATGCCCTGTTTCGGCTTAAACCCAACACTTCTGCAATCTTTTCCCGGGACCATCCAAGACGGCTTAAACAGATAATAGTGGGTTTCTGCTTGCTTTTTGCCGGCCTGTGTGTTCTCTGAGGGCTCTGTGAGAGACAAATATTGGAGATTAGCAATGACCAGTTATAATAAACCGAAACGATATTTTGAAAAATCGGGAGTGGTTGACCCGAAGGATTCCTACTATGTCCACCTGGAAAACATGACCAATATGGATAACCAGGACAAGAACGAACAACAAAAAACCGTTGTTATCCCTATTAAACTGTGGCATAAAACATTGCCACAAAAAAATGCCTCTGTTGGACCGGAAAAAAGCGCTCGGAGGCTGTCCAAGACTGAGAGATTTTTCCCAAGGTCAAAGGATGTGAGGATCTTAACCGCAGGAATACATTGACGTATTTCGAGGATTAAAACCTGAGCCTAACGCCGAGATTGGGAAAATAACCATTCTCGGACTGCCTCCTCGCTTTCCTGGAAGAATAATCACGATGGAAACGTTCACATCCAGAGATAGGACAATTTAAAGATGGAAGAAACAGTCAAGATATTGATAGATGAATTAAGAGTGAAGATCATTGATACCCTTAATCTCGAAGATATTATGCCGGATGATATCGGTGAAAATGATCAGCTAATCGGCGGTGAATTGGGGTTAGATTCCATAGACGTCCTGGAATTGGTGATGATGATTGAGAAAGATTATTCCGTTAGAATTGATAATAAAGAACTCGGCGCTAAGGTCTTTGCCAATTTGAGGGCCTTGGCTGGATATATACAGGAAAAATCCCCGGGGTTATCTCATTGACGGGCATCCGAGTTTATATCACCGGAATGGGATTGATTACTCCCGTTTCACGCGGGGTCCCGGAGACAAAGGCCTCCATTATGAACGGAGTAAGGGGGATCGGACCGGTCACTCTTTTCCCTGTTCCCCGGGGCAGATCTCTCCCAGTTGGCGAAATTCATGGATCATTTGAAATGGATGGGCTCCCCAGAACACATCAGTTCGCCCTCATTGCGGCAGAAGAGGCGATGGCCGATTCAAGCGATGCCCCTGATGCGATCGTTATAGGAGGAACAACTGGAGGGATGGCCCTGACCGAAGAACATCTGAAAAGAGGCGATACCTCGCGGGAATTATTCAAGTACCATGCAACGGGCTCTGTGGCTGAATACCTTGCCGCAAGACTTAAATGCAGGGGACCGGTTATCACTGTTTCAACGGCCTGTTCGTCAGGGACCGCAGCGCTCAAGGTTGCCCTTGAGATGCTTAGGGAAGGGAGGGCCAGAAATATCCTCGTAGGGGGGGCGGATTCTCTCTGCCGTCTTACCTATTACGGGTTCAACGCCCTACAACTGATTGACCCGGCCGGCGCTCGGCCCTTAGACGTGGACAGGCGTGGGATGACGGTCTCAGAGGGGGCCGGGATGCTTCTTCTTGAGGGTAAAGACAAGGTGCCCGATAATGCGATAGCAGAGATCTTAGGGGCTGGCCTGTCCTGCGACGCATATCACCCCTCATCACCTGATCCTGAAGGCACGGGGGCATTAGCCGCAATGAGGGCTGCCATAAAAGATGGTTGCATCTCCGCCTCAGAAATTGATTACGTCAATCTCCACGGCACAGGCACCATTGACAACGATCTCTCCGAAGCGAGGGCCTTGGATAGACTCTTCGTCGAGGACAAACCTCTTCTTTCCTCTATCAAGGGCGCGTTTGGACACAGCCTTGCCGCAGCAGGCGCAATAGAGGCTGTGATCTCTGCCATGAGTATCTCTGACAATTTCGTCCCGGGAAATACCGGTTGTAAAACCCCGGACCCGGAATTGCGTCTCAACCCCGTTATTGAACCTATGGAGAGCGATATCCAAACCGTTCTTTCAAGTTCTTTCGGGTTTGGAGGCAATAATGCTTCAGTGGTAATCGGAAAGCCGAAAAAAGAGGGGGCCGCAATATCTTCTCAAGGCCCTTCCCATCTAACCATTGTTGGATGCGCCTGTATTACCGGAGCGGGAAAGACCCGTATGACCGAGAAGGCCTTTTCAGAGGGCCGAAGTTGTAAGGGGATACTTCCAGACAGAGAAGTATCAAAGGACCTCTCTCCCAAGACGGTCAGGCGCATCAAACGGTTGTCACGATTGGCCTTATCCCTCGCCATTGCGGCCCATAAAGATTCCGGAGAATCGGATGACCCGAACTCCCTATTTTTTGGCACCGGATGGGGGCCCCTTTCGAATACATATGATTTTTTGACCAAGCTTTATGAATCGGGGGAACATTTTACCAGTCCTACCGATTTCATCGGCTCCGTGCATAATGCGCCTGCAGGGCTGCTTGCCATCCGATTCAGGGCCAGAGGCTCCAATATCACGACCACTGGAGGGGATTATTCCTTTGAACAATCTTTGATGACAGCAAGTCTCCTGACCAAAGAACGTGATGACTTAATACTTGTAGTGGGGGCTGACGAGTCACACGAGATACTGTCCGGCCTCTTTGACGACTCTGTATCGGGAGACCAGACCCCCTCAGATGGAGGAGGGGCCATCTGTTTAAGACGGGCGGACACTCCTTCCGGCCTGAGGCTACTCCCTACATTCTTTGAATATTCAAAGGGCAATCCCTCTATTATTTTATCTCTCATAGATAGCCTCGGCGGCCCGGCTAAAATTAAGAGTAAATATGGAGCGCTTCTTGCGGGCATACCCGGATCACTTCGAGAGAGGGGGAGAGATCAACTGTCTCAATTCTTAGAAGGCTCGGGTTTTGGAGGTCCGGTCATCGACTACAGGCGGCTTACGGGTGAATTTGCCTCGGCATCGGCAGTTGCCGCAGTCCTTGCTGTCTGTTTTGCCAGGGAAGGAAAAATCCCCGAAGGTCTTTGCGGGAAAAAATCTTCTTCCCTGAATGGAAAAGGCATCTTGATTATAGGCCTTGGAAAATTTGTAACAGCCGTTGAAGTGATCACTTAGGTCTAAATCATGAAGGTATTTCTCATTTCAGCAAACACACTCACGACCCCTTATCCAGTATATCCCCTGGGTCTTGATTACGTGGCTGATGCAATAGCGGCAGATCATGAGATAAAGATTGTGGACATTAACAGCCTCGGAGAGCATGGCTCATTAGGGGAAGAGATAGACAATTTTTCACCTGATATTATCGGTATCTCATTGCGAAATATAGATAACGCCGACAGCGTGAACAGGAAAGGTTTTATCAGTGAATATCGGCAGTATGTAAAGGCTGTCAGGGAGCATTCCAAGGCTCCGCTGGTCCTGGGGGGAAGCGGTTTTACCCTGTTCCCCGCAGAAGTTATGGAAGCCCTGGGGGCAGATTACGGAATAATAGGCGAGGGAGAACGGTTCGCGCACCTTTTGAGGGCCATGGAAAAGCAGGAAGATGTCTCTCGAATTCCCGGAATCATGACCCTATCCGAAAAAAAATCGATTCCTGACCCCTTTGACAGGTCATTTGCCTTGAATTATGTACCCGATATCTCCCGCACAAAATATTATCTGAAAAACGGCGGGATGCTCAATCTTCAGACAAAGCGGGGCTGTACATTCCGGTGTATCTATTGTACATATCCGCGCATTGAGGGAAGCCATCTACGGCTTATCCCCCCTGAAGATGCGGCGAATAACGCGCTGCGCCTTCAGAACTCCGGGGCAAAATATTTTTTTGTCACGGATTCAGTATTTAACTCCGATTATTCCCACAGCATCAAGGTGGCACGTGCCTTCAAAAACGCCGGTGTCTCCATTCCGTGGGGGGCCTTTTTTGCGCCCACAAACCCGCCTGAAGGATATTTCAGGTTAATGGCTGATGCCGGTCTTTCACATGTTGAGTTCGGAACTGAATCTTTATCCGGTAATATGCTGAAAACATACAAAAAACCCTTTGGCACAAAGCATATTTTCAATGCCCATACGGCCGCTATTGAAGCAGGACTGTTTGTTGCCCATTACTTCCTGCTCGGTGGCCCTGGTGAGGACGAGGACTCGTTGAATGAGACGCTTTCGAATATCGCCATGCTGAATAAAAGCGTCCTCTTTTTTTTTGCGCTCTGCGCATTTATCCGCATACTGCTCTTTATGACACTGCTGTGGCGGAGGGTCAGATATCAAGGTCTCAGAGCATATTAGAGCCTGTTTTCTACAAACCCGCGTCAATAAGCAGCGATGAGATCATGCAGAAGGTCGAAGAATACGCAGATGGTCGCGCCAATTGGGTTGTGGGCTCAGGAGGCGAGGCCATGGCCAAGATAATCTCCAGGATGTACAGCCGCGGACATTCAGGTCCTCTATGGGAATATCTGATCAGATAGCAAAAAAAACTTTAGGCATTTTAGCTTACTTTAAACTTTAGGCACTTCCCATGAAATGGTATTCTATAACAAGTGCTGACATTCTTTCTTCAAATGAAATGGTCATGGAAGCTGAAGTCAGTCCTGATTCACCCTGGTTTTCAGGGCATTTTCCGGGCGAGCCCATTCTTCCGGGGGTCGCACAACTCGAAATGGCCCTGGATGCAATCAAAAGACTCAATCGAAAAAGCCTGAGGATTTCAGGCCTTAAAAGAGTAAGATTTAAACAGGTGATTAGACCTGATGAAAAACTGAGAATAACTGTTGCTCCTCATAAAAAGGATGTTTTATCATATCTCTTTCGCATAATGGTCAACGGAGAATTAGTGAGTAATGGCATCCTTATGGTCGAGGAGTTAGACGGGTAAGGGGGAAAATAACTGTGGCAAAGGATCTATCAAATATCACCATCCGTATTGCAGAAATCATGATCAACGAGCTTAAGCTTGAAGATGTTACGGCGGAAGCCTTTGATCCCGAGATCGACCTCGTTGATGAGGTAGGCATTGACAGTATGGATCTTGCAACCGTCGCCCTTGTTGTTCAAGATGAATACGGGATAAGAATCGATGAAGATGATTACCCGAAGCTGACAACGATTCGATTTATCGCTGAATATGTGCAGGAAAGGATGTAGAGTCTTGGGTTCAGGGGTTCAAGGGTTCAGAGGTTCAAGGTCCCATTCTCGTCCACGGACTGGCTTTGGAATGCGAATTTACGAGAAAAGTGTCAGCTTCGTCAGGCCTGATCCAAGATTTATAGCCAAATTGGCAATTACTTTGAAAAATGAGCATTTTTGCGAGGACTTCGAGTCTTCAATGCCTTCCCTGCCCTTAACCCTGAACGTTGAACCCTGAACCTGTGAACGGTTACGAAAATGGATTTACAAAATAGAAGTGATGGTAGCAGAGATCAGGGCCAATCCGGGAAAAAATGGAAATTCTCTGACATTATAGCAGATCATGAAACAGGAAAAAGGTGGGAAAAGGTCCGTAAATATTTCTTCTTGCGTGAATCGACCTATGATATGACCAACCGGTGTAATATCCGATGTGAGGGGTGCTATTACTATGCGGGTGAAAAGCAGTTTGCCAAAGAGAATGGAGACCCGGTCGCATGGCATACACTTATGGAACAGGAAAAATCAAGGGGTATCACCTATGTTGTTCTCGCCGGTGCGGAACCATCCTTAGTCCCGGAACTGTGTGAAGTCTGCTTTGGGGTGATCCCTCTCGGCGCCATTGCATCCAATGGCCTGAAGCACATACCGGTTTCAGTCGGCTACAAAATCCATATCTCGGTCTGGGGAAACGACGAAACAAGCCTTAGGATCAGAGGGGCCAGGGGGATGCTGCTCAACCAGATAGAAAACTATAAGGGCGATGAGCGGGCAGTATTTGTATATACCTTTACCAGTGGTAATATTGATGAAGTTCACGAGGTGACGGAGCTTCTCGCAAAACATGGATGCAAGATAACCTTCAACATCTTCTCCGCGCCTGTTGGCTATGGCGGTCCCCTCCGCCATACTGAAGAATCCCTTATGCATACCCGTAAGACCCTTACGGACCTCCTCTCGGCATATCCTGAAAACGTGCTTTTTTCCCTCTATAATACCGTTGCCCATACCCACAGCCGCGGACTTCACGATCTTTACTCCTGCTCATACCCCAGAATGAATCTCTCTCAGGCCATAGGTCTTGGTCGATCTTTCAGGCAATATCGAACCGATCTTACATGGGACAGGGATGTTGCCTGCTGCGTGCCTGATACGGACTGCAGTGACTGCAGACATTACGCGGCTGGAAGCGCAGTTGTTACTGCAAGATTATTCCGCCATGCAACTGAGCCCGATGAATTCAAGTCCTGGCTTGACTATGTTGACAATTATCTTTCTATATGGGTCATGGGATATGAAAAAGGTGAAAATCTATGTGATCACATGGTTGCGCCCCCGGGCCACGAGCTTTTTCGGTAGCCGCTAACAGCTTGAAATTGGAAATTGGAAATTGGAAATTGGGGAGAAATGAAACAAGTTTACGAGTTTGGCACCTACAAACCGGCAGAAGAAATATGGCCGGTTACGGCTTGAATACGGCTTAAATTGAAAATTGGCAAGATCTGGCCCAAAATTGAATGCATTCATCAACGAGACAAGAGCATGAAAGCCAAATTTCCAATTTCAATTTTCTAATTTCACCGTTCCGTGAACGGTTAAGGGATCAGATAGCTTTCCTCTTTCTTAATCGTAATCTTACTCAACACGATTATGATTACGATTGCGATTACGATTATGATGCACCCATATAACGCCCGGGGAAACCGGGGTTCCAAGGAGTTTTGTAAATGAAGACAGTCAGCTCATTATTAAATGAAGAGTGGCATAAACGATATAAATCGATCTCCAAGTTGAATATCAGGAGTTCAATATATGATGTGACAAATCGATGCAATCTCCGCTGCAAAGGCTGCTTCTTTTTTTCCTCTGATGAAGACAAGGTGGCAAAAGAGGAGATGGACCTGAAAAAATGGGAAGAGTTTGTTGACAGGGAAAAGGAACGGGGTGTAAACCTCGCCATCCTGATTGGCGGAGAGCCCACCATCTGCCTTGACAGGGTGGAGGCCTTCTATAGCCGATTATCCACGTTTTGCGCGACAAACGGCCTGATCAAGGTCCCGAGGGACAGGTTTCCCCATATGACTGTCGGCATTTCCCTGTGGGGCGATGAAGAAGACGAGAAGCTCCTCAGGGGGAAGGACACCTTTGCCGTTTCAAGCAGGAATTATGAAGGCGATCCCTATGCCTATTACCTTTATACGATTACCCCCAAACAGATCGGAAAGACGGAGCGAATTGTAAAGAGGATAAAAGACGTCGGCTTAAAGATCCATATGCAATTGCTCTCAAATGATGAAGGCGTTGAGGATTTTTTTTGGACAGATGAGGAGCTGGTTGATATCAGGGCTGAAATGGATGATATGCTCGATAAATATCCGGATACGGTTATATCCTCCCGATATTACCACAAAATTATTACCACAGGAAAAATGTTCAACCGTCAGTTTGGCTGGGACGAATGCCCGTCTGTGACCGAGCCGATAGACAGGAGAAATCCAAGGCCTAAACGTCTTATCGGCTTTATCCGCTGGGCGTCGGATCTAAAGACAATGCATCGGTGCTGTACATCCGAAACACGAGATTGCTCTACCTGCAAGGATGGGGCCGCCCACATGAGCTGGGTAATGGTAAACAAGAGGGCGCACATACGTTCCGAACAGGACCTAAAAAACTGGATTGAGGTCTACGAAATGTTCGCAAAACTTTATCAATTTATTCCTTGGTAATTCCACCCCGGCCTTTTCTCACCCGAAGTTTCTTTAACAGTCAGGCTTCCCAGCATTAAAGGAGTGCCGGCCATTTAGATTATTTTCTTACTGATAATCATAATCTTACTCATAATCAAAAATCTCCAGGCTGGCTGTAAAAGAGTATGATTATGAACTATTGCTTCTGTTTTTCTCCGTGTACTCTGTGCACTCTGTGAGAAAATAGCGGATTTTAGAGTCAAAACTATGCCCAAGAATTCGAGAAAGGCAGTAATCTTAGGATATGATGCGGTCTCACCCCTCGGGATCGACATGGAAACTCAATGGAACCGGTCTGTCAAGGGTGAAAGCGGGATCGGTCATCTCACACGTTTCCCTGTTGGAGAAGGGTTTCCGGTCCATATTGCCGGGCAGGTAGAGGATATAGACACGACCCCCTATCCGTTCCTCTCCCCTCGCAACCTGGCCCACTGGACATCCCCTATTTTCAAGTATGCCATGCTGGTTGTGCATCGCGCCCTTGAAAAGAGCGGGGTGGTGATAACCCCTGATCTGTCACCGAGAGTGGCGATCACCTTCAGTTCTGCGGTGGGGGGACAGGACGCGGTTCTTGAGGCAGACAGGCGAATGATTTCGGAGGGGAAGATGCCGCACCCCTTTACAAATCCTAACTCCTGCATAAACATGGTGGGAGGAAAGGTATCCATCTTAACCAAGACCACCGGCCCTATTATGTCCACCGTTACAGCTTGTGCAACGGGTTTGACATCGATGATTGTCGGGGCAATGCTTTTAGAGCAGGGGAGGGCCGACGTTGTCATATGTGGTGCCGTGGATTTCGCCTTGGTTGAACCGATTGTGGCCGGTTTTGCAACTATGAACGGCGCTTACAGACCCAAGGAGGGCCATGATCCGGACCCTCCGGCAGAGGTGAGCCGTCCATTCTCCATTGACAGAAGAGGATTCGTAATATCTGAAGGCGCTGGCAGCATCATCATCGCAACAAGAGACTTTGCCAGGGCCCATGGTTTAAATTACGAAATCGAAATGGCTGGTTGGGGCATGACCTCAGACGCATATCACTTTGTAGCGCCAAACCCCGAGACGGTAAGGCGCTGTATTTCTGAAAGCATTGAGGATGCCTGCATAAAACCTTTTGATATTGATGCCATAAATGCGCATGCCACTTCAACAAGGGTGGGTGACAAGGTCGAATTTGACGCGTTGAAAGCGGTTTTTGGTGACCATATTCCACCGGTTTCAGCAAACAAATCTCTCATAGGTCATGCCATGGGGGCATCAAGCGCAATCGAATCGATATTCACCATTGAAGGGATGCTCAACAACACTTTGCTTCCCACCATTAACCATACTCCGGACCCGGAGATCGAATTGGATTGCGTTTCAGAGGGGGCGCGTGATATGAGCCAGGAGTTTATATTAAAAAATTCATTCGGTTTTGGAGGCTGTAACTCGTGCGTGGTTTTTCAAAGGGTAGGGTAAGAAGGTGAAGGCGCCAAAAAACAGACGGGTATTTGTTATCGGATATGGCGCAGCAACCCCCCTCGGGAAAACATTCACTGAGAGTTGGGAACGCGCAGTCAAGGGTGAAACGGGTTTTGGAAAAGTAACCCGGTGCCGGGTCGATTCCCTCTGCAATGTGGTGGGGGAGATCCCAGAATGGGATCCCTTGGACCTTGATTTTGTTGATGCCAAAGAGGCGTACAACTGGAATGCCGGGTTCGTCCTTCTGACATCAGCCGTGTGCAGGGAGGCGATTGAAAACTCAGGCCTCCGCATTGATAAAGATACCGGGCCAAGAACCGCCTGCCTTATCGGATCGGCCCTGAACGGAACAGATGCCTTTCGTATTGCAATGAATAATTATCTCGACAATGGCCCCCTGAAGGTGAGCCCGTACCTCCTCCCGAATCTATGCGCCAACCTCCCCTCGGGCAAGGCCGGGATGCTGTTGGGGTTTACAGGACCGGTCTTCTCCCCCCAGGGTGCCTGCGCCTCCGGCAACCATGCGGTCGGAATCGGGTCAAGAATGATACGCGACGGGGATTGCGACTTTGTCCTTGCGGGAGGCGCTGAAACCTGCATTATTCCCGAGATCATTCATGGGTTCGAGAACATGAATGCCACCATCAAGATCCTTCCCGGGGACCGCGCATATGATGATCCGTCCCTGGCCTCACGCCCTTTCAGCATCGATAGAAAGGGATTTGTCCTTTCCGAAGGGGGTGGAGTGCTTGTCCTCGCTGCCGAAGATATGCTCGCGACCTATGGACTTGTCCCAAAGGCCGAGGTCTTAGGTATTGGCTGGACATCAGACGCTTTTCACTTTACAAGGCCTAATACGGAGACGGTTGTCCGATCGATAGAGGAGGCAATTGACGATGCGGGATTAGCCCCTGGGGATATTCAATATGTAAACGCCCATGGGACATCGACATCGAGAGGCGACAGCATGGAAATCGACTGTCTTAGAGAGGTGTTCGGGAGTCAGTTGGAAAAGATACCCGTATCTTCCACTAAATCCCAGATAGGGCATACCTTGGGGGCTGCCTCTGCCATAGAAGCCGCTCTCAGCATAGAGGCGATGCAAAAGGGTCTTGTGCTTCCAACAGTCAACCATCTGCCGGATCCCGAACTGGATGATATTGACGTTGTCCCAAACAGGGTCAGGAAGATGACCTATGATATCCTTCTTTCCAACGCATTTGGATTTGGCGGGACCAACTGCTGCGTGGTCTTTAGGGGAATATGATATGAGACCGAAACCTTTTATCCCTGAACCCCTTGCCGGCGATGACCGATATGTGAGAGACAAGACCGGTGGACTGGTCTGGCACAGGTGCAGAAACCGTGTTCTCTATGCTGATACGGATCGATCGCAGATCGTATACCACTCCAACTACCTTCGATATTTCGAATTTGCCAGGGCCTCCCTGATGCGTGACACGGCTTACACATACCGGCAAATTGAAGAAGACGGGCTTATATACCCGATCATTGAGATTGGCGTTAAGTACCACACCCCCTTGCGTTACGATGACCCGATGTGGATATATACACACCCTGCAAAACTTGAGCGAGTCCGGCTCCGGTTCGACTATGTCATCACCCACGAAGAGACTGAAGATATTGTATGTAAAGGATTCACCAGACATTGCTCTATTAACTCATCCGGCGTACCTGTAGCAATCGACGAAAAGACACGCCATTTATGGAAGATCTTCCCAAAATAGCAGAAAAGGTGCGGCTGCCTCTGAAGATTGAAATCCATCCCTACCTGATGGATCATCAGTTTGAGGGGAAAGCGGTTCTCCCTGCCGTAGAAGCCATACAATTATTGGCGGCATCGACATTAGGCTATCTGCCGGACATTGGAATAGACACAATTCTTGATGCAAGGTTTGACAAATTTTTATACATTAACCCTCGCGTTGCCCTGATAAACGCATTCAATGAAATAGAGGTCCATGAAGATGGCAGCGTAATCTCAAGGCTCATCACAAAAACCAGGTCAAAAAAGGGGCCCATCACACGGACAAAAGAGCATGTATCCCTAAGATTTTCTAATAATCCTCAAGAACCTGCTCCCCCGCTATTGGACAAGGTGTCTGCCTTGGAAGGGATAGGGATTGATATTTCACCTGACAGGCTTTATGGCGAGCTTGTCCCTTTTGGCCCGGCCTACCACAATGTGAGAGAGACCTTGACGGTCTCTGAACAAGGCGCCATCGCGTCCGTTTATGCGCCAGACAATGGCGCGCCATCAGATCCGTTAGGATCCCCCTTCCCCCTTGATTCAGCCTTACACGTTGCCTGTGCCTGGGGACAGCGTTATAAGGGGATCGTCGGTTTCCCCGTAGGTTGTGGGATAAGGCGCGTATTCAAGCAAACGCGCCCCGGGGCCACCTATATTGCGAGAATTATCCCAAAAGAGGGCTATCCAGCACCACTTCTCTTTGACATATGGATCTACGGCCAGGATAGCGTTTTCTATGAAGCCGCATTGGACGTCCTGATGGAGGATGTGAGTGGCGGCAGAATGAAGCCGCCTCAATGGCTTTTAGAAGGGACTCAATATCAAGCGCTTCCATCCTTGAAGGCGCACTGTGACGCCATTTCGGTAATCGAACTCAAGACAATAAACGAGACCGCGGTAAAGGCGCTTTCAGATTCCGAACTTGACCGATATGAGCCGTTGGGGGATAAAAGAAAGAAGAGCTATCTCGGCTCGCGACTATGCTGTAAGACCCTCTCCAGGAAACTATCCGGAAATGATAGAGACACCCCTGCATCATCCATCACAACCATTTCCCCTGATCGGATTCGTCCCTGTTCTCCCCTGACCGATGGAAGAGACATTTTTTTCTGCTCGGTCTCTCATGACAGCAGGTTTGCCGTTGCCGTTGCCGCTAAAACAAAGGTGGGGGTTGACGTTGAGGAGATCTCGGAAAAGGCGCCCAAATCCCGGCGACTCTATATGAAAGAGAGGGAGGAATTATTGGCTGTAAAATCATCGCTTGGAGAAATAGAGGCCTCCGTCAGGATCTGGAGCATCAAAGAGGCCATGTCCAAGGCCTTCGGCATAAATCTTGCCCAATCCTGGGAAAAAGTAGAAATAAAGGGTGTCGGGCGAAACAGAAGTCTTGCCCTTATGGAAAAAAAGGAGTATACTGCCTTTCACGATACGGTGGACAACCATCTATTTACCATGATCATAGAGATTATCAAATAGTCGAGTCCCGCCTGGGGCGGGGTTGAGTTTAACAAATATTCACATAGTGGGACTTAACCGCTTAACGAGGTTTGGATCAACCATTTGGAGAAAGCGGTTAAAGTTGATTGTTTTCGCCGGGTGTACGAAATAATAAAAAATCACGAAAGGGGGTGGTAAAGGATCAATCTGTGGAATGAGAGGTTGGTGGTTTATTTCAATCTGACCTGAATTAATGCAATTAGGAGGGGAAAAGATGATGAAAATTAGCAATTTAAAGGTGATTTTGTTTGTAGCTGTGGGTTTGTTGCTGATCGGTTGCGCTACCCCAAAAGCAGTTTCAACGTTCCACGCCCTTGATCTCAACCCGATGGTACAGGGGGGCGACTATGCGCAGAAAGTGGATAATTTCGTAGTTATCCTGGATAAGTCGGGGTCCATGGGTGAATCTTATAAAGGGCAGAAAAAGTTGGATTACGCCAAAGATATGGTGAGCCGGATGAATAGTACTATTCCCGACCTCATGCTAACCGGCTCTCTCAGGGTTTTTGGCCGAATAGCCGTTTTTTCCAGCAGCTTCACCGAACTTATGTGGGGGCCAGCGGCATATTCAAAAATGGGCCTTGATGGAGGTCTGAACAAGGTCGGATTTAGTGTTGGGGACAGCCCTCTTAATCTCGCCCTTGATGCGGCAGCCCAGGATTTGAAATCTGCAAAAGGCGACATAGCAGTTATTATTTTTACCGATGCAAATCAAGAGGTTATGAACTATGACGCAGTACGAAAGGCTGCGACAAGTCTGAAAGGCCAGTATGGCAATAGAATCTGCATATATACGGTGCAGATCGGCAAGGATCCCGAGGCCAAAAAGCTTCTTGAGCAGGTTGCACAAGAGGGTCAGTGCGGATTTGCCACAAATGCTGACCAAATCGCGTCCAGCGCTGGTATGGCCGGCTTTGTTGAGAAAATCTTCCTGAAAAAGGTTGAAAAAGTTGAAGTCGTTGAGGAGGTTGTAGTAGTTGCCAAGCCTGCCCCGTGCCCAGATGATGATGGCGATGGCGTCTGCAATAAGGATGATCGATGCCCCAGAACACCCAAGGGTGCGAAAGTGGATTATAGAGGTTGTTGGGTGCTCGGTGACGTTTTCTTCGATTTTGACAAGTCTGATATAAAGGCCCGCTTTTACGCTGAACTGGATGCAGTTGTAAAGGTCCTGAACAAGGATCCCTCGTTGAAAATTCGAATTGAGGGGAATACGGACAATATTGGGACTGCGAAATACAATATGGGACTTTCGGAAAGACGCGCTAGCTCTGTAATGGCATATCTTGTGAAGGCTGGAATCAATACGAATAGGCTTTCTACCATAGGCTACGGTTTCACTAAGCCTATTGCCACTAACGCAACAGAGGCAGGTAGGGCTTTGAACCGGAGGGTTGAATTGACACCCATGTATTAGACGTCAATCAATCGAGACCTTTGAAAAACGTTTCCCGCTTCAACGGGAGTCAAGATCAAATTTCAAAGGTCTCTAATAATCCTAAACCACTCCTCAAGTGGCAGGGCCATATAAGGCCCCGCCACTTGAGGAAATTGTTGGCCACCGCCCCCCTAAACCCCTGATACCCCCCTGCTGAGAGCCCCCTTGGCAATAATAACCCGCTGGATGTCAAGGCTCCCCATGACCACCTGGGCACTGATTGCCGCTTGGTATAGACCTGCCACCTCATACTCATTGCTGAGTCCATAGGCACCATGAATCTCCATGGCATCAGAGGTAATCTCTTTGATTTCGCTTGCGACAAACAGTTTCAGGGCGGCTGCCTCAAAGAGGACATCTTTTCCCTGATCCACCATGGAGCAGACCTGAAAAAGATACGCCCTCATAGCCTCGATTTTTGACATCATCCTGGCAAGTTTTACCTGTGTCATCTGGAACCTGTGCCCGATAGACTTCCCCCTGTGGGTCTTCGTATTGGCATAGTTGACAGACAGGTCGATGGCTCTTTCTGCTATCCCAACAAAAAAAGCAGAAAACGCGATTTTCCCCAAGGTCTCGGTCTTCAACAGGATCTCGAACCCCTGATCCGTGTTGCCTATAACATGTTCGTCCGGGGCAAAGTAGTCCTCAAGATAGAGATCGCCATTGTCAAAGCCGTTTGCATGGATAAATGACTCTCTTTTTCCCACCTTATACCCCTTTCCTTTTGATTCCACCAGGAAGGCAGCCACGCTATTTCCTGCCTTTGCGAAAAGGATCATATGATCACATATGCCTGAATTGGTGATGAAACGTTTTGAGCCGTTTATCAACCATCCGCCGTCAACCTTCTTTGCCGACGTCTTGAGCTGTAAGGGATCTGATCCGGTATCAGGTTCAGTAAAGGCCAGGGCCCCGATGCTTCTTAGGGAAAGAAGGGGGTCAAGATAAGTAGCCTTCAAGAAGTCAGACCCATATAGGGACATGGGGTATGCCAACATGAAGTTTTCAAACAGGATCCAGGCAGGCACCAAGGACGCATAGGAGAGCTCTTTCAGAGCAATGATCATCCCCGTAAACGTTCCCCCCACTCCACCCCACTCCTCGGGGAAGGGTGTTTTGAGAATGCCCATGGAAAGGAGCTTTTCCCTGACGTGATCAGGGATCACCCATTTTTCATCCACTTCCCGCGAGATAGGCAAAAGGTCGTTCTTAACGAATTTCCGAACAGACTTTTGAATTTCCAGCTCCTCAAAAGAAAACCTGATCTCCATAAACAATTCCTTCCGACTAAGGGACCGAATGGCCCCCGCACATTTCTCTTTTTCTATCGAATTCAAGGATGGCGTCGAGTTGGTCTACTCCCACATCTGTCTACCCTCACGCAACAGGTTAGGACTGCCAGAGATAAGTTTCTGTTTTTCTGAAAAACTTCCCATGCTGTGATGAATGAGGAAAGTCTGAATCGGACCTTGGCAGAAATAACCACATTTCTTGGCCTATTTCTCGTCCAAAATCTCTCTCAATTTTTGTGATAACTCCTTCATCTTGAAAGGCTTCTGAATAAAACCATTGCAACCTCGATCCAATATCTCGGCCGCTTGACCATTGATGCTATATCCACTCGAAAGAAGCACTTTTATATCAGGATCGATCTCTTTCATCATGTCATAAGTCACACTCCCACTCATATCCGGCATGATCATATCCAGAATCACCATATCAATCCGCTCCTTGTTTTTCTCATATATTTCAACGGCCTCTTTTCCGCTTCTCGCTATCAAGACTTTGTAACCCAACTGCTCAAAAAGTTCCTCGGCAACTTCAATTATCATATCCTCATCGTCTACTAAAAGGACAGTCTCAGATCCCCTTAATATGCCACCGGCTAACTTCTCCTCTTCGATGACCTCCTTTTCAGAAGCAGGCAGATAAATATTGAAGGCGGCGCCCTCACCTTTTTTGCTGTAAACATTGATGAAGCCACCGTGATTCTTGATTATTCCATAGACGGAGGCCAAGCCCAAACCGGTGCCTCTACCCATCTCTTTGGTGGTAAAGAACGGATCAAATATCCTTTCCCGGGTTGCTTTATCCATTCCGACGCCTGTGTCAGTAACGGATATTTTTACATATCTCCCGGGTTCAATAGAAAACGCTTTTACATAGCTCTCGTCAATGGTCACATTCTCTGTTTCCAAATATAGGTTGCCACCCTCTGGCATTGCCTGCCAAGCATTGACATAAAGATTCAATAGCACTTGCTCAATCTGTCCCCGGTCGACCTCCACAGACCAAAGATTTTCCTCGTATGTTCCATGTATAGTTATCTCTTTCTTTGTGCGGCCAAACATTCGGCTTTCTTTCTTGATCAGTTCATTTAAATCGGTTGGCTTGACCTCATATTTTCCACCTCTCGCAAAGCCTAAGAGCTGTTTGGTAAGGTCTGCGGCACTCTCAACATGACCCTCTATCCCCCTCAGGTGTCCAAAATCAGGATGTGAAGAATCCTTATTCATCAGCATTATAGAGGCGCGTCCCTGGATGGCCATGAGCAGGTTGTTAAAGTCATGGGCGATACCTCCAGCAAGTGTTCCGATGGCCTCCATCTTCTGGGCCTGTTGGAGTTTGGCTTCAAGTCTCTGTTGTGCTGTAATGTCCCTTAGAAAATTGAGGGTAGCAGGTCTCCCTTCCCAGCTTATTACAACTGCATTGAGCTCTACCAATAGTTCTTCCCCGGACCTGTTGAAAATCCTAAAAGAATGAATGCCGGGAATTTCTTCGCCTTTTAGTCTTTTCATGTGCCTTTCAAGGACCATATCTCTGTCCTCAGGATGAATAAGATCAAGAAAGGGGATTTTGCCCAATTCCTCTGCAGAGTATCCTGTCATCTCTTCGGCTTTGGGATTGGTGAATTTCAATATCTCATCTTGGGCAATAAAGATGGCATCGGTGGCGTTTTCTATCAAAAGGCGATATTTTTCCTCACTCTCCTGTAGCGCCTCCTCAGCCTGCTTGAGGCCGGTGATTTCCGTCAGAATGGCTACCATCTCCACGGGATCTCCATCAGGCCCGGTGACAAACGCACCGCTCACAATAACGTCAAGTACATCGCCCTGTTTGGTAAGTCTTTTGGTTTCATATTTCACAACTTTACCGGTCCTGTATACTTCTCCTACCTTTCTCGCGGACAGATCTTTTTGATCGTCAGGTACAAATGGAATGCGCCGCCCCTTTAGCTCGTCGAGGGACCAGAGAAAGAGTTCTGTAAATGCGGGATTCAGATACAGCGGATGACCTTCGGTGTTATACAATACGATGGGACTTGGAATGGATTCAAAAATGCTCTTCAAGCGTTCCTCACTCTTTTCCAGATCCCCAGTCCGTTCACGAACCACATGCCGGAGTCGGATGTTCCAAAACCAGATCAGCAGAAGCAGGATAAACACCACCCCAACGGAAACAAGGATATGGGGAAGGTACGTGAACAACAGTGAGTCTCGCGGTGCATACAGTGTTCCAATCCATTTCCGATTGATTTTTTCAAAAATCCCGTTTTTCTGGGCCAGGTTTATACCTTTCTTGAGTATGTTGATAAGCATCTGGTTTGATTCCTTAGTTGCCATACAGTTCTGGCCAATGTACAGAGGGTCTCCAACCCTTTTAATCTTCTTCGTCAGTCTGTTTTTAAAGATATGGTAAAGGACTATCTGCTCATCACCGATTACCGCGTCTGCCTTGCCTGCAATGACAAGATCTGTAGCATCAGCGAAATCTTTTGTATAAACCACATCAAAGGAAATGTTTTTTGATTCCAGATATTCTTTTGCGTAATCTCCCGACTGCATGGCGATAAGCTTTCCATTAAGGTCGCTAATATCCTTAATATCCGTTCTTTCCTCTACAACGAAAATCGATGCGGGAACTTCGAACATGACCTGAGTAAAGCCAAACAACTCATCCCGCTTCTTGCTATAAAACAGACTTGTCAGCACATCAGCTTTGCCAGAGAGAATGGCCTTCTGCGCTTCTTGAAAAGAAGAATCCACAAAGCGCGCTGTAAAGCCAAGTTCCGTGGCCATCCATCGAGCTAACTCAATGCACATGCCCGTATGTTCACCGTTTTTGTCGACGAATTCAAAGGGGGGATACCGGGTCTGACTTACAAAGACAATCGTGCTTTTTTCATGGAGATAGGCTTGCTCCTCCTTTGAAAGTTCAATTGCCGAGGCAGGTCTTATCGGGCAAAGTAAAATGACTAAGATAAACATCGCGGAAAAGTAATGGGATTTACCTATATTCATAAGCAGGGCTCCTTTTTATCTCTTGCTCCTCTATCTCGGTTTTTCACGGGTCGTTTTGTGGTTTTCAGAAAATCCTCTAATATTGATCAGTAATAAAGACGGAATGCAACTTCTAATGACAGCGCTTCTGCAACGTGAATGAACATGCAAATCCCAGAATTGGGGATTGTACTAATCCCGCCGCAATCCATCACAGGCGGTGCCAGGAGCTTACGCAGAATGCCGCTGAAAGATTCTCGAACCGTTTTCAAGTGGCCTTTGAACCTGCGACCGGATACGGACATCCTTATTGGTCTTGTTGAGCCTGAACAAGGTGAATCAACGATTTTTCAAAACAGAATGGATATCTCTGATGACCTTCTTGGAGATCTCCCCCATAGCCAGACTCATGGCCTGGGCCAGGCCCTGGGGGTTTTTGTGCTTGCACGCCTTCTTGACGCTGTAGCTCTTCTGAAAGAGAACACTTTTGCTCACATCAGGCTCATTTGCCGCCATAAGGGTAATGGTGAGAGACAACACGGCATTCCAGCTTTCTATCGCATCCAATTGAAAAAACTCATCCACTGAGCCCTCTAACATATAAGAGAACGGAAATCCGCTCCCCTGAGGGAGCACAGCCTTGAAGAGACCGGATTCTCTTATATCCCGGCTCAGAAAATAGGTAACAAGGTCTGCGGGATTTGATCGCCATTTATAGTAGAAATACTCATTTCTCGTAAATGATTTACCCCCATATATGATTCGATTTGTATTGTATGCCGGGGCCACGCTGAAACGTTCGATCTTGAGTGTAACGGGGAGCGATTTGAGGTCTGTGATACTCGGGGATGAGTATTCTAATGTATAGTACTGGATCTTGTTCTTTGGCTGTTTAAGATCAATGCAACCTGCAATAATAAGGAAGACGCTCAGACAAAAAAGAAATATCTTCATGTTCCGGTTCATAAGGAATCTCCGTGGCTTTACCATTCTTTTCCCTCCGGCTCCACACTTAGGGGAACAGGAGGTTCACCAAAAATTAGCTGCGACGGATGGTCGGCAAGAAGCTCAAGAAACTGGTTCAGGTTGTCCGTTGCCTTTTCCAGATTTTGTGCGCTGACCGAAAGCTGGCGTTTAAGTTGGAAAAATGCATCGTCTGCGCTACCTATTAGTAATACACCTCGTTCTAACAGGACGTTGGCGTTTTTCATAGCCTGTCTGAGGTCCTCAACCGCCTTTTTAATGTCCTTTTCGTTGTCAGCCACCACACCTTCCACACCCTCGAGAATCTTGTTCATCTGTCCAAGGCTACTGCCGGCCTTGTCCATCAACTTGTTGAGTGATTGTGCCGCATCGTCCACAGAAGCAAGTATTCGGTCCCATCTTTTGCTGTCTAAGATACGACCTGCACTCTCAAGAGACGATTGCAGTTTTGTGGAAACACCCTTTACATCGGCATCGACGATCATTCGATCGATATTGTCAAGGGATGTTTGAACCTTAGCTGAAACAGTTTTCACGTCAGCATCCGCTATCATCTGGCTGACATTGTCAAGAGTCAATTTCAGCTTGTCGGAAATCCCTTTAAGATCTATGGTCTTTATATGGTTCAGAGCATCATCAAGTCCTCTCAGCAGCTCACTGAGATCCGATGGCTTTGAGGCCACAATCGGATATTCCGACGGGAAGGTAATACGAGGAGAACGATCCGGTTCATTCTCCTCTTTGCGGTCTAATTCGACAAACATGCTCCCCGTAATACCCACGTCTTTTAGTTGGGCAATGATACTTCGATCAAGCGCCTGGTTGGATTCAATCTTTAGTAACACCTGTATTAGTTTCGAATCCGGGGCGACCTTGATGTTTTCTACCCGGCCGATGGATACACCCCTGTATTTTACAGGAGAATCCTTACTGAGTCCCTGAACGGATTCATCAAAATAGGCTGCATAAAAATTCCCCTTTTCCAAATAGCGGGACATACCCAACCAGATAATGGCCATCAGGGTAATGCCTATCCCGCAGGCCACGAACAGCCCTACAGCAAATTTGGTTCTTTGGGATGCCATTATTGGGGGCCCCTGCTGTCCACGCTTTTTACCCCGGCCTGGCGGTCAAAAAACTGTTTGACGAATTGATTCTGACTGTGATCCCGCAGATATTTGGGATTACCTTCTGCGATAATCCCCTTTGCACGCTTGTCTAACATAATAATCCTTTGGGCCACTGCAAAAATACTCTGAAGCTCGTGAGTAACAATAACCATGGTGGTACCGAGACTCCTGTTTAGATAGAGAATGAGGTCATCTAATTCAGCGGACGTCACAGGATCAAGACCTGCAGAAGGTTCATCAAAAAACAAGATTTTCGGGTTCAGGGCCATGGCCCTTGCCAGTCCCGCCCTCTTTTTCATCCCCCCGCTCAGCTCGGAGGGAAGGTGGTTCTCATAACCTCCCAGATTGACCAAACCTAATTTCATCTTGACCAGAACATCTACTGACTCCTTGGGCAAAGAGGTATACTCCCTTATCGGTAGGGCCACATTTTCGGCAATTGTCATGGAGCCGAACAGGGCAGCGCCCTGGTAAAGGACTCCGACCTTCCTCAATATTTTTTGCAATGTCATTTCATCGTCGACGGAAACCTCATCACCGTCAATAGTTATCTTACCCGAACGGGGTTCTATGAGCCCTATGATGGCCTTCAGCAATGTGCTTTTGCCGCAGCCGCTTCCCCCCAAGATAACAAACACCTCTCCTTCATAAACGTTGAAGGATACATGGTCAAGGATGATGTCTTCGCCATATCCCGCTCTAAGATCTTTCACCCGGATGATGGCCTTCCTCCCCATTGATTCCGTCCTATCCCCAATAGCGAAGTATGACCGAAAACACAGAATCACACAATATTATCAAGAAGATGCTGCTGACCACTGCCGATGTGGTAGCCTGGCCCACGGATGCGGCGCCACCCCTGACCTGAAAGCCCCTGAAGCACCCTATCCAGGTTATCAGGACACCAAAGATCCCGCCCTTAAGAACACCCCAGAATACATCAAAGAGTTCCAGGGTTTTTATGGTTTGAGCCATATAGGCCCCCGCAGTAAGGTCAAGCATAAAGACTCCCACCAGGAGCCCCCCCATAATCGCAAAGAGGTCTGAAAAAAGTGTCAGGATTGGTACCATAACGGCCGCAGCCACGAGCTTGGGAACAACCAGAAACATGACAGGATTAAACCCCATGGTAAACAGGGCATCAACCTCTTCAGAGATCTTCATGGTCCCTATCTCTGCCGCAAAGGCAGAACCTGACCTGCCTGCCACGATGATAGCCGTCATAATCGGCCCCAATTCACGGGTCATGGCAAGGCTAACCAGCGAGGCCACATATATGTTGGCTCCAAATTGCTCGAGTTGAACCGAAGACATAAATGCCATGATAAGGCCCATAAGGAAGCTTATGAGGGCCACGATCGGAAGGCCGTCAACCCCGACCCTCTGCATGTACCGGATAGTGTCTTCTGACCGCAGAGACTTGGGGTGCAAACAGATATGAGCTAATGAAAGAATAATCGATCCGATAAATGATATGGCATATTTTAGATCTGAAATGTGCCGTAGGGTCGCCTCGCCGATACGGATGAAGAGGTTCGAAGACCGTTTCTTCTCAATCGACCTTTTTTCGTCAAGAGAATCGAAATGGAGGATAGAAAGCAATTCCTTTATCTTGTCGCTTGAGTTGATGACATAAAAGCCATCCTTTGCATTGGTCACCATCTTTCTCAAATGCGCTAAGACTAATGTTCCGAAGTCATCCAAGTGGTCGACTTTTTCGAGATCCACGGTCAGGGAAGATAGGGAATAATCGCTGAGCAGGTCAGTTAACTCATCTATCATTTGACTGGCATTGGCTGCATCCATGTTTCCATGGACATTAAGCGTGATGCCTCCTTCGGGATTTTCAGAAATCTCGTATCGGGAGGGATTTGGGGCCTCAGAGGTATCCATAGAAGAGGTCGGCATCTATCATCAATCTTAGTAAGTAGTTTATCCCGCAACACGCGGGACTGATTTTGCATTTCATTAGGGAAATTTGAAATTTGAAATTGGGAAGAACAGTAAAATGTAGAGCACTTATCTAATATCAATCCCGCGTATCGCGGGATCGACTTTCCAGTTTCGGCATCCATTGTTCAATTTGCTAATACACCCCATTCCGAAAGAAAGTGCAACTTGCAAATGGAGGATGCCAAGAAGTCTCTCATTCTGAATTCTTTTCACTCTCTCCAAAATGGAATTTCCTCAAATCCTTTTCATCGACGTTATATTTGCGTTTCAGGACCTCCATATCCACCTGAAAAATCAACCAGCCTAAGAGATTATTATCTTTATACAATTTGAACGCGATTTCAGTACCCTTATAGCCCATGGGATGGTCCTTGTGCGCCCGATAGAGAGTCAACACCTTATAAAGGGCATCCTCGTCCCCTTTGAAATGTATGTCAGCATAACTGCTGCCCACCATTTCCTCAACATCCACTCCCGGCTCGATAGAATAGACGTCGAATACCTTCTTGTCCTTGTTGAGTAACACCAGTCCGATATAAGGGGTTGTAATCCCCTTCTGAACATCAAAAAAACCCTTTAGTACCAGAGTTGTTCCGCTCCTGTCCCCCTCCTCAAATGGTTTGACTAACAGCGACCGTAACAGGCGGGAATTGACGGCTAAGTCATCCCTCAATTCCCTCTTTCGTATATCCGTTATCTTATACCCCTTTGAAAAATATGGGTAACCGAAGAAGATCCCGGAAATTAACACAACCAACAAAACCAATGAGGGGATAAGCCAGCGCCTGGTCCGCTGATATCGCCTCTCCAAGACCTCTACAGACGTGACATCCCTCCCCAAGGAGAGGACCCCCTGGAAGTTATGCTGACCATCATAAAGGGCTGTTGTGCTGGTGGAAATATGGCGCATTCCCCTTTCGGGGTGCCTGACCATCAGGATTTTTTCCCTTATTGCATCTTCAGATATTACCTTATCCAGAAAGGCCCTATATTCCTTAGGATCTTCGTAAATCTCTTCGGCTGACCTGTGACGCATCTGATTCTCTTCTCTGCCGTACAGATTTGCAGCCGCATTGTTCCATGACAGGATATTGCCATCTTTATCAGTCAAAATAACGGCATCGGGAAGCTGGTCACTGAATTCCTTCAGCCCGTACATTATCTGGCTTGTCTCATCAAGCCGCCTCGCCAAATATTTGGCAAATTCCCTGACAACTTCTGGAAATTCGTTGAGAAAGGTAGAGAGTTCCTCTTTTGGTATCCTGATAACCTTTATGTCGTTGATAGCCTTAACGGTAGCGGTCCGTTTTTCCCCCAATAGAAAGGACATTTCTCCAAATACAGACCCCTCATCAGAAATCTCGGCTATTCTTGTTCTCCCCTTGAGGACAGCCACCTTCCCGGAAAGAAGGAAGTAGATATCCTGTGTATCATCGCCTTCGAGAAAGAGGGTCTCCCCTGTTTTGAAGGAGATAATATATCTGTTTAAACTCGGGCTATTTATTATCTGGTCTAACATAGTAAAAGTGTGCAATACATCTGAAACGCGATTTTCAATTCCGAATAACTATAACAAAATAACCCGATTTAGTCAAGGATAGACAAACAGAGCTATTGAAAGGACCTGTGACCCGCCCTGTAAATCCCTTGACAACATCTTCGTTTTCCTATAATAACTCCTAACCTCGCTGGGGCCTCGTCCGTGAGATATAAATAACGACAGTCAACAAAATTATTAACTGAGAACATGCGAGCGTGGAAAATATGAAAATCATAGAATCAGTCACATACACCCCCCAACCAATAAACCAAGGATACACAGACCAGATCCTTAGAGTAGATCTGACCTCTCCTACACTATCGACCTCAACCCTTTCACCGAATTACAAAACCAAGTATACCGGTGGAAGGGGTTACGCCCTGCAATTGATATGGGACGAGACATCTGAGACCACCCACTATGACAGTCCTGAAAACATCCTGGTCATGGCGAGCGGGCCCTTGGGAAATGAACCGAGATTTCCAGGAAGCGGCAAGTTCATTGTAGGCACCATCTCTCCTCTTACCGATACCTTTATAGACTCCAATGTGGGGGGGCACTTCGCGCCTCTTTTAAAGAGCGCCGGCTTTGACGCATTAGCCGTTTCAGGTATTTCCCAAGAAGATGTGGTCTTGATTGTAGATGCAGACCAGGAGCAAATCCGGATTGTTGAGGCTCCCACCTTTGGCGATCAAATTGACAACGGGGCGCTTTCCTATGGAGACGCGCTGTTGAAGCTCTTCAACAGTGGAAAACTAAGCGAAAATGTCGCCGCTGTGAGTACCGGCATCGGGGCCTCAAATACAAGATACGGCATCCTGAACAGCCTCTTTTATGACAGCCGACGCGGGAGGTTGCGCTCCAAACAGGCAGGAAGAGGGGGCACAGGGACGGTCATGCGGCATAAGGGGCTCAGGGCCGTCATTGTTCGTTCAGGCCTGCATACGGTCGGGGGGAATAACCCCGCGGATGAAAAAGGGGTGAAGAGGGCAGGGGCCAGTCTCAAAAAAGTTATCGCCCAGGTTGATCCCAAACAGTTCCGTCTCCGCAGCTGGGGAACACCTATCCTGATCGAGTATATGGACAAATACCACATTCTCCCGGTGAACAACTACCAGTACGGCCAGCATCCTGATGCAAAGGCCATATTTGCAGATGTTTTTTTCGACCGCTACCTCAGCAAGAAGCTGCCTGACGGTTGTTACAAAGGGTGTAACTTAGCGTGCGCCAAGGGGGCTGAGAACATTACCCTCAGATATGGTCCTAAGGCCGGGACAAAGGTAGGTGTTGATGGGCCTGAATATGAAACTGCAGGAGCAGTCACCTGTATGGGCATCTTCGATCCCGGGTTTATCATGGAATACAACTGGTATTGTGATGAATATGGTCTCGACACAATTTCCATGGGCGTAACAGCCTCATTCCTCATGGAGTGTTTTCAGCGCAGCTATCTTTCAAAAGATGAGGTGGGCTATGAACTGTCGTGGGGGGACATAGCCTGTGCCAACAGGCTTCTTCATGAAACCGCCTTTGGGGAAGGTTTCGGAAAGATCTGCTCGCGGGGTGTGCTGCGCGCCAAAGAGTGGGTAGCTGAACGCTATTCCAAAAAGACCGGCAAACCTTACACCGAGGTTATTGGGGAACTCGGCAAGTTTGCCATGGAGGCAAAGGGGCTTGAGTTTTCCATGTATATTACAAAAGAATCGCTTGCCCAGCAGGGAGGATACGGGTTTGCCCTAAAGGGGCCACAGCATGACGAGGCATGGCTGATTTTCATTGATCAGGTGTATAATGAACTCCCCACCTTCAAAATGAAGGCTGAAGCCTTGAAGTGGTTCCCCCTGATCCGCACATGGTTTAATGCAGTTGGTCTCTGCAAGCTCCCGTGGATAGATGTAAGGCACCCTGAAGCGGCCAACACCGACAACCCGGCCAAAAACCTGCCGACTCTTGAATACTATGTCCAATACCTCAACGCCACAACGGGAAGCGAAAAAACGCTTCAGGATGTCTTGGACGATTCAGAACGACTGCATCTACTGCAAAAACTGATTAATCTGCGCCATGGCAAAGGTACGCGGGAGAGTGATCGGATTCCCCTCAGGGCCATGGGACCTGTTTTCTTTAACGAGTATGAAGCAAGGGCCGATTATTACGATAAATGGTTGCAGGATCAATTAGGGGACAAGAAGATGCCGGATGAACCCGAATCGCGGCACGCCCTTATCCGTAAACTGCGGGAGGAGGCCTATGACAAACTGTGTGACGAGGTTTATGAGGCAAAGGGGTACACCCAGAACGCTGTTCCTCTGCTCGAAACGGTTGACAATTTTGATCTCTTAGATCAACAGGCACAAAACCTGCTCACCATGTTTGGCGTTCAGAGAAGGAAATTGTCCAATTAACCCTTATGAAGATTTCAGTCCAATTCCACGGTGTTCACCGGGCCATTACCCGGGTCAACGAAATCAGGCTTTCTCTTTCTTCAAACGCCCGGGTCAGCGATCTCTTTAAACGTATTGAACGCACCTATCCCGATTTGCAGCTCAGTCAGGATGATATCATGGTCAGCATAAATGATCAGGTATCGACTATGAATCATTCCCTGAACCCCGAAGACAAAATCAGTTTTTTGCCCCATATCGGTGGGGGTTAGGGCCTGTGGATGGGAAAGGACACCCGGAATGTGGTAGTTTTCTTCCCTGCCCTGATCTCTATTTTTCCCTTGAGAAGGCGTATGATCCTGTATGTAATGTAAAGCCCCCGGCCCTCTCCCTCCCCTTCAAGAATCTTAATGCGATTGTGTTCAGGGATATGCCCCGTGTTGCTGATCTCTGCGCAGGCCCAATCACCATCCGAATAAGTCCTGACGGCCAGCACACCCCCCTTGAGCGGAATTGCCTTTGTGGCGTTGTTTAGTAGATTGTCAAAAACCCTTTCCACGTGGACGGCATAGCACATCACCCTAATGTCAGGGTCATATGGACCCTCTTTCAGGGTAACGTTCTGCTTGAGCTGTTCTCTAATTGCCTCTCTGTTGATTTCGAATCGTCTTTTGAGCACTTCAGTCAGATTAATCGCCTGCTCATCACCAACCCTGTATATACTCATTGCCAGTTCCTGTAACCGGCTCGTTTCCTCTAACAGAATATCTACATATTTCCCGACCTGCTCTTTTGATTGCTCTAATTCATCCTTCCGGACAATCTCCTTGAGCCGCCGGGCAAACCCGGCAGTCGCAATGGCCGGGTTCTTAAAATCGTGGAGGGCATCATCTAATCGCTCCATTTTCTGGGCCTTCATCAGTTCTCTACCCATAAAGAGAAAGATGTCGACCTCATCCTCTCTGTATCGCTGCCTATGATCTACCGCGTCAATGGCCATGAAGTGCGTGACCTCTCCATTATAGCCCAAGGGGACGTAAAGTATTGAATTTATGTTATGTAATGCGGCGAATCCTTTGAGGCTCTTTGATATCAATGCGCTTCTCTGAGGATCCACCACTAAGATATAAAAAGGGGTTACCACCTCGTAAACCGATTCGCCTGAATACTCTCTTAAATTCAGAAGTAACTCGAATACCGGCTCGCTGCTAACAGGGAAAACCATCCCCACACTGTGATAACCATGCTCGGGGAATCCGGCCTGCAAAATGACCTGGTCAAGACTCTCTGTAACGGAAAAAAGGGTGCAACTTTGAAGATCCACTATGTCAGCAAGTTCCGGTACCACCTGGTTAAATACTTCAGCCATCTTGACGCCGCCGTGAGATCCCAATTTTCGGAAGATATGTCTGACAATCGCCTCCTTCTTTTCTTCAGCTCTTTGCATGGAAAGGATTTTTTTTCGAGCAATTGCAAAGCTCAGTCTCTTGGCCATGGTGTTGGCCACCTGAATCTCCAAAGGCCCGAACTCCCGGTTCTTCTCAGCATAATAGATCTGAATAACCCCCACAGTGTCCCGATCACGAGGGGAAAACCGCTGGATTTCCAGGGGAATCGCCATTAAAGATTGGAAATCCTTTGCATTAGTGGCGTTTTTGTTGTCGTAGAGTTTTTCTCTGGAAAGGTCGGGCACCAGATATGGAAGGCGTGTCTTTACCACCTCCCCGGCTATGCTGTCATCAAAGGGTATAAAGGTCTCGCGGATCTCTTCTTTTGACGGGTAAGATCCATAGGAAAGCATCTGCTCTGTCTGGGGGTCATAGATCCTGACCGAAGCGGAATGGGCGCCCAAGAATTCCACCATATACCGAGTCGCCCGTTCCAGAATCTGTGGTTCAGGAAGGTCCGGATCGATATCAACGATCTCATCTATCTGACCAACAAGCCGATTAATGAATTCGGAGAGCACGTGCTTATCAATCCATTTCATCAAAAGAGGCCAGAAATCCTTTTCAACAGAAACCCCCTTTGCCCAGGGCTCGCGCTGGATCTCTTTGACCAGGTTCTCCAAATCCATCAGCATAATCGCCTTCTTATTTCCCGATTCATACAACTATTCGGCTAAAGCTATATTAGTGTCCAAACGAAAATTAGGATTTTTCGTTCAGATCAAGGAAGACGTCCCGCTATCGGCGGGATTAACCGCAGGAATACATTGGACTATTTCGAGGATTAATCCGCCTCAGGCGGGTTAAAATTTGAGTCTGCCGTCCCGCCGCGATAGGCGGGAGGTGCAAAAAACAGTTTTCTTTCAGACACTATTAGTCATCCAGCGTCTAACCGAATAACAAATGGGGAACGAGAAGTCAAGCTGGGCTGAATGGGGTTGATAAATCCCCTATGAACAACTATTATCCAATATCCAAAATTGATGAACTCGAAAAGAGGCAAGACAGATGATGAAAAGAGCGGTAATGATTGTTCTCTTGGGGGCGTTTCTGTTTGGTGGTTGCGCCGAGAAGGAGTATCGTTCATCCAAGATCCGAATCCAGCATCCCAAATGGGATGACTCCACCATCCGGAAGGTGGCAAAAAGAGAGGTGGAACCTGGGATGACAAGTGAAATGGTGCGGGCAGCCTTGGGTATACCAGATGCGATTTCACGCCAGGGGGATCAGGAAAGGTGGGGATATGGAATTCAAGTCGGGGACTATCAACCGCGTGAGGAATTGGTTTTCTTTGTCTATTTTAAATATGGCGTAGTTACAAAAACCGCTGGGGACAGGAACAAATTGAGGACCTTTTCCTGGCATGAGTGAGGAAAGGAAAAAATCATGAATATATTAAACGTAAGCGATAAGGACGAAATTCGAATCGAAAGTTTTCCCTATAAGGGTAAACCATTGAAGGTGAATAAGGTGGGGGTCAGATGGTTGAGCCAGGCAGGGCCTGAAGATTCCCCTGAATACGGCCTCAGATTCTTTACTGTGGGCCCAGGTGGTGAAATCCCGATCCATAATCATTTCTATGTCCAGACCATGTATATCCTCAGCGGGCATCTGACTGTTTATTCCTATGATGTTGAGACGGATGAGCAAACCGCTGAGCGGTCGGTCGGTCCCAATGATGCTATCTTTATCCCAAGCATGGAACCCCACAGCATGAAGAACGTAAGTGAGACCGAAGGAGCTACCTTCCTCTGTTGTATTGCCAGTGTTTATGAAGATGAATAATCCTGCAGGTGATGAGATGACATGCAGATGCGGCAATCAGCCCGAGCTTTTAAGGAAATGATCGGGGGTGTTCGTAGTCTGCAAGTCCTGCGGATTAGAGAGACCTCTCAGAATTGAAGATATCAATGACGAGGTAGAGAGGCTGCTGGCCCGGATGCGATGCGATCGCCTCTAATTCTCTCAATTTGCCAATTCCTAAATTCCTCAATCCCTAAATTCAGGTTATGATGCATGCAATACTTGAGAAAGAGATGGAAAAGCGAGGGGGGATATCGAGAGTTTTTGGTCATAGCCGTACCCCTTATCCTGAGCACAGGGGCATGGACTGTTCAGCACTTCGTGGACAGGATGTTTCTCTCCTGGTACTCGGCCGAGGCCATAGCCGCTTCTCTCCCGGCAGGCATCCTCAACTTCTCTGTTATGAGCCTGTTTATCGGCACGGCCAGCTATGTGAGCACCTTTGTGGCCCAATACTACGGGGCAGGAAGGCTCCACAGGATCGGCCCTGCAGTCTGGCAGGGAGTTTACGTGTCTATCTTCGGCGGTATTGTCCTGATCTGCCTGATCCCCTTTGCATGGCCCATATTCAGTCTGATTGCCCATGATCCACTGACCCAGCGCTATGAAGTAGAATATTTCCGGATCCTCTGTCTTGGGGCAGGGCCTGCTATTGCCTCAACCGCCCTCTCAGGTTTCTTCTCAGGGAGGGGACGAACGTGGCCGGTAATGTGGGTAAATGCCCTTGCCACTGCTGTAAACCTGATCATGGACTATGCCCTGATATTCGGGAACTGGGGTTTTCCTGAAATGGGGATCAAGGGCGCTGGAATAGCGACCGTGTTTTCAGGCATATTCTCGTTCCTCGCCTTCCTTGCCCTTATCTGCACAGCAGACCATAACCGGACATATCAAACCATTAAGGGATGGAGGCCGGAAAAAAAGATGCTGGTGAGGCTGATTCGCTTTGGTTTTCCTTCAGGTGTGCAGTTCTTCTTGGATATGGCAGGCATTACTATGTTCATCCTTTTGGTCGGCCGCTTAGGAACCATAAGCCTTGCAGCCACCAACATCGCATTGAATATCAGCACGTTAGCCTTTATGCCGATGATAGGCTCGGGCATAGCCATATCCGTCCTCGTGGGTCAGCATCTCGGGAGGAACCGACCCGATCTGGCACAGATGAGCGTGTACTCGGGATTCCATATGGCCTTTGCCTATATGACCATTATTGCCGCAGCCTACGTGCTCATCCCTGACATCTTTGTCCTGCCGTTTGCCGCTAAGGCCAACAGTGAGCGCTTTGCTGAAATCTACAGGATTACTGTCATCCTCCTCAGATTTGTTGCGCTTTACTCCATCTTCGACACCATGAACCTGATATTTTCCTCTGCAATAAAGGGCGCCGGGGACACGCGCTATGTCATGTTCATGGTCGTAATTACGTCTGCCCTCGTCCTTGTTATTCCCACCTATCTCGCCGTAGTTGTATTGGGGTATGGGCTCATGGTTCCCTGGATCACTTTTTCAGCCTATGTCATTGTGCTCAGTTTTATGTTCTTTTTTCGCTTTCTTGGCGGCAGGTGGAAGTCAATGCGGGTTATTGAGATGCCGGTGGGCGCGGAGCGCATGGCGCAAATTTGAGCAGGAGTAACATCCCGGGGATGGCAATCAGGGTGCAGGCGACAAAAAAACTCTCCCAGCCTAAGTTCTTAGCAAGAAAGCCAGTGGGGGCTGATGCCAATACGCGGGGCACCCCCATAAGACTGGTCAGGAGGGCATACTGCGTGGCGGTAAATCTCTTGTTTGTAATGCTGGCCATGAACGCAATATAGGCAGCAGTTCCCATCCCGGCGCTCAGGTTTTCAAAACCTATCACGCCTGAAAGAAGGGGGACGCTGTGACCGACTCGGGCAAGGAGGGCAAAACACGCCGTGGATATGGCCTGAAGAAAGCCGAAAACCCATAGGGAGCGATTGATCCCTAAGCGGATCATCATTATACCGCCGATCAAACTCCCCGCAATAGTTGCCCAGAAACCGAAGAGCTTGACGACCGCGCCGATTTCGGTCTTTGAAAACCCTAAATCAAGATAAAAGGGAATGGTCATGGCGCTGGCCATGGTATCGCCTATCTTATAAAAAAGAATGAATGCGAGGATCCAGATAGCGCCCTCCCTGCTGAAGTATTCCACCAGGGGATCAAACACGGCCTCCCTGAGGGATGTAGGAGTCCCAGCAGCAGCTTCAGGCTCTCGCGCCAATAATGTGGTCATAACACCGGGCAGCATGCAGCCCGCCATTATAAGGTAAACAATGGTGAAAGAGAGATGATCTGCCATGATCAGGCCCCCGCCCGAGGCCAAGAGCATCCCCACCCTGTACCCGTTCACATACAGGGACGAGCCTAAGCCCAACTCCTCGTCGGGGAGGTCCTCTCTCCTGTAGGCGTCCACCACGATATCCTGAGAGGCGCTGAAAAACGTTACTACAAACGCCACAAAAGCGACCATCCAAGGATTCCTCTCAGGGTCAGTGAGGCCTAAGGCCGCGATTGCCATGATCAGGGCTATCTGTATAATGAGAAGCCATCCCCTTCTACGGCCCAAGAAAGGGAGTGTATATCTATCTAAAAACGGGGCCCAGAGGAACTTTGCCGTGTATGGAAGACCCACTAAGGCCATCAACCCTATCACGGCAAGATCTACCCCCGCCTCCTTCATCCATGCCTGCAACACGGTGATGGTCAGCAGGAGGGGCAACCCGCAGGCAAAACCCATTGCAAGGGCCACGAACATCCGACCGCTGAATATTATCTCTAATATGGATTTCAGGCCGTTAGGAGGCATTTAGAATTGACTATTGACGATTGATGATTGAATATTGCGACCTGCCATTTGGGAAATGGTTAGGATTCTTTCGTGCAATTCGAAGGTTTTAACGCGCAACGTTGATCCAGGTAAGTACTGAGGCCGAGACGTCTACAGATAATTTGGAAGGTCGAAGGAAAAATATTCAATATTCAATATTCAATCATCCCTTAAGGGTCTCTATTGTCTCGGCGATCTCCTCGGAAGTCACGCCACCCCTGAGAACCTCCATCCGTTGCATGACATCGGCAAAGCGGACACCTTCTGCGGCGCTGATCCATTCCAACTGAAGCCGCTCCGGACGAATCCCCAACTTGGACATCTTCTTGTGTATCTTTTTTATCCGTTTTTCTGTCCAGTGGTTTGCGTCAATGTAGTGGCAGTCGCCGATATGGCAGCCGCTGACCAAAATAACAGGGGCTCCCTTGAGAAATCCTTCCCATATAAATTTTTCATCCACCCTACCCGAGCACATGGTGCGGATAAGGCGCACATTAGGTGGGTACTGTAGCCTGGATACACCTGCATAGTCAGCCCCCGCATAGGAACACCAGTTACACGCAAAGGCCAAGATCTTTTCCTTGGGCTTTTCTTCAAGTAACGCCTCGACCTGGTTTAAGATCTGCTCGTCTGTGAAATGGTTCATGATAATAGCGCTGAACGGGCACTCGGCAGCGCAGGTTCCACACCCGGCACAGGCCGCTGTATTGACCACGGCGGGTGTCTTTCTCTTGACATCTACTTTAATGGCGTTATAGGGGCAGACCTCTGCGCATTTTCCACATGACTTGCAATGTTCCTCCACCACCATCGAAGTAATCGGTTCGGTGGTAATTTCTCCCCTGTGCATTAGCCGGATCGCGCGCGCTGCCGCGGCAGAGGCCTGGGTAACGCTTTCCTTGATATCCTTTGGCCCTTCCGCACACCCGGCGTAGAAGACCCCCCGGGTTGCTGCGTCCACCGGTTGCAGCTTAGGGTGGGCCTCCAAAAAGAATCCGTCCGGGGTAAGCTGGAGACCTAATATCTCCTGGAGCCGTTGCGTACTTGAAGCGGGTTTAATCCCAAGGGCCAATACAAGCATATCCAAGTGGTGAGTTTCGAGTTTGCCCGTGGCAGTGTTCTCTATTGACACCTTCAAGCCTTTATCAGAGGCTTCTTCAACCGTGCCCGGAAGGCCCCTCAGGTAATGCACTCCTGACCTCCGACTCCGCATATAGAGGTCCTCAAACCCCTTTCCAAAGGCCCTTATATCAATATAAAAAACCTTGATATCAATGTCAGGGTAGTGCTCTTTAAGCATGAGTGTGCTCTTTACGGTGTTCATACAGCAGACATTAGAGCAGTAGTTCGCACCTTTCTTGGCCGATCGTGAGCCTACGCACTGCACAAATCCTATAGATCTCGGGGGTTGCAGGTCTGTGGGACGCAGGACTTCTCCCTTGGTAGGCCCACCCGCATTGATGAGACGTTCAAATTCAAGGCTGGTAAGGACGTTTTCAAATCTTGCATAAGCGTATTCGTCAAGCTCAGTCGGATCATATACTTCTAAACCGGTGGCGACCACAATCGTACCTACATCCTCCACGATCTCCTTGTCAGACATGTGAAAGTCAATGCAGCCCTTATCACAGGCCTCTATGCACTTGGCGCAGACAACAGGGTTGTGGCCGAGGCACTCATTTACGTTGATGACATAGGAGGAGGGCACGGCCTGTGGAAAGGGTGTAAAAATAGCCCGCCGGGATGAAAGGCCCAAATTGAACTCATCAGGCCGGACAACAGGGCAGACCGTGGCACAGTCCCCGCAGGCAGTACATTCCTTTTCATCAACGTAGCGGGCCCTTTTCAGGATGTTGACATGGAAATTACCCACATAGCCCTTGACGTCTACCACTTCGCTGAGGGTGTGAAGTGTGATTTTAGGATGTCGACCGACATCCGTCATCTTCGGTCCAAGTATTCAGATGGAACAGTCCATGGTGGGAAAGGTCTTATCTAACTGGGCCATAACCCCGCCGATTGTAGGCCTTTTCTCCACTAAAACCACATCATATCCATTGTCTGCAAGGTCGAGGGCCGCCTGAATGCCTGCCACACCACCTCCAATGATCAGGGTCCGTTTGGTGAGGGGGAGGGTATCTTCCTTAAGGGGCTGGAGCAGGCGAATGCGAGATACGGCCATCTTTACCAGGTCTTCGGCCTTATTGGTGGCCGCATCGGGCTCATTCATGTGGACCCAGCTACACTGTTCACGAAGGTTGGCCATCTCTAAGAGGTAGGGATTGATTCCGGCCGACTGAAGCATCTTCCTGAAGGTGGGTTCGTGCAGCCTTGGCGAACATGACGCCACGACTACCCGGTTCAGACCATGTTCAAGAATATCATCTTTGATCTGCTGCTGCCCAGGCTCGGAGCAGGCATAGCCGATATCCTTTGAAATAGTCACGTCGTCTAAGAGAGAGGCGGTCTCGGCCACCCTCTGGCAATCTACTGTCTGCGCAATGTTCAAACCACAATGGCAGACATAGACCCCTATACAGACCTTTTCCTCAAAGTTTTCATCTCCCTTTACAACTACATTCTGTTCCATTTTTCCCTCTGAATCTAATAGGCGGGTCTTCAATCGTCAATCATCAATCCTTACTCCCACTGTATGGTCCTGGCCAAAAGGCTCGTGAGATCAAGCATATCCATATTAAGCTCTTCTCCGAGGAATGGGTCCTCCATTGCGCAGCGGAGATGGATCTGACACTTGGGGCAGGCAGTGATCAGCAGATCGCTACCTGTATCATGGGCCTGTCGGATACGCTTAACCTGAAGCACCTTACTGAATGAATCGCATCCGGTCCAGGCACTGTTGCCGCAGCATATTGCGCTGGTTCCACTGCCCTGCATCTCATTAAAGGAATCCGGATTAAGCCGGTTGATCAGCTTCCTCGGCAGATCGGGGCGATTCTCAAAACGGCTCAACCTGCATGGGTCCTGAAAAGTCAATTTCTTGTCAAATTTTTTGAAGCCCACAGCCCCCTTATCAATCTCTTTTTCCAAGAGATCGAAAATGTGAGTGACCTTGCAATTAAGGTCAACCCCCTGTTCAGGATAGTCTCTAAGAAGGGTCCTGTAACATTCGGGGCAGGCCGTTATGACCTCCTCTATTCCTAAGTCATTGATCGCTTCCGCGTTCAGTTTTGCCAATCTCAGGAAATTCGCCCTGTCCCCCGACCATAGAAGGTCATGTCCGCAGCATCGCTCATTCTTGAGCAGCGCAGGATGGATGTCGAAAAAATTGAGAAGTCGAAGACTGTCCAAAAGGATATCACGTGTTTGTACCCCCAAATAGGTTCTAAAAAAGATATCAAAGTAGGGGGCGCATCCTCCGAAGAACAGGGTCTTGCTATCAGGATCTGTCCGAACGTCCCCGGGAAGCCATTCCCACTGTCTTACTTCAAGATCCTTTGATGTCATTGTCCGCATCAGTGAATGAAAAAACCCGCCATGGGATGCATGTCTGTCAGAACCACTCCTTACCAGTATATCACGCAGATCCCGAATAAACCCGGAGAAATCTACTGCAGAGGGACACCGATCATAACATAGTCCACAGGTCAGGCAGGACCAGACGTCTTCTTGCACTAAAGAAGAATCGATGTCTCCAGCGATCACGGCATTCGCAGTGGCCCTTGGGGAGAAAGGCCTTCCTGCGAGGGTCAGGGGACAGGCAGACGAACATTTCCCACAGTCCTGGCAGGCATAAACATCGTGGGTAGATACAATTTTTTTAATGGCCTCGTCCCTTTCAGCCACTGGCATCGATTCCGTGGCCGGCCTTATCGGGCTGGTGCCCATCTCCCTTATTTCCCTTGAAAAGCGTTGCAGAAACTCAAGGAGACGTTCCGATTCATCGGGCAGAAAGGTGGCTAAACGAAGGCGATCCTTTCCCAGACCTAACAGCTCTATGATGCCCCGGGTATCCTCCACATTCTCTTGTGCGTTGGTAGTCCCTGTTCCATACCGGCATGAACCCGGTTCACACCCTATCAGGGCGACACCGTTCGCACCCA
>Ga0307425_1000205_pt1 | contig 37081 bp, 37 predicted proteins | sample SalMarWE160330MG_FD_202152 | JGI IMG/M metagenome (GOLD analysis project Ga0307425, IMG submission 202152) | Salt marsh sediment microbial communities from the Plum Island Ecosystem LTER, Massachusetts, United States - WE1603-30 | ecosystem: Environmental > Aquatic > Marine > Intertidal zone >... | reverse complement strand
ATAATGGAGACGCATGCGCTGGCAGGAAAGCCTGTTCCGCCATCCATGTTGGTAAATGTTCCGAGATTAGTAAGCTCTTATTTTACCAGGCATCCAGATGTTACAGATGTTGCTCACCTAGTCTCCTTTGGGACGTCCGGTCACAGGGGCTCTTCGTTCAGGAACAATTTTAACGAAGACCACATAGTGGCTATCACCCAGGCGATTTGTAACTATAGGAAGCAGAAAGGTATCAACGGCCCACTTTTCCTTGGAATGGATACCCATGCCCTTTCAGAACCGGCCTTTTCAACAGCATTGGAAATTCTGGCAGCTAATGGCGTTGAGGTAATGATACAACATGATTTAGGCTACACCCCTACCCCGGTTATCTCACACGCCATCCTTACCCACAATAAGGGAAAGACATCCGGCCTGGCCGACGGCATTGTCATCACTCCATCGCACAATCCGCCGGATAACGGCGGATTCAAATATAATCCTCCCAAGGGAGGTCCTGCTGATACTCATACTACAAAGTGGATAGAAGATAAGGCGAATGAGCTTCTAAGGGCAAGGAATATTGAGGTAAAACGAATCCCATATGAGAAGGCAGTAGCCGCAGATACGACACATAAATATGATTATATCGGCCCCTATGTCAAAGATCTCTCAAACATAATAGACATGGAAATCATACGTTCTGCTCGCCTCAGAATAGGGGTGGATACACTGGGGGGCGCGAGCCTGGCATTCTGGAGACCGATTGCAGAACACTATGGGTTAAGCATAGATGTCGCGAATGAAACGGCAGATCCAACATTTCGTTTTATGAACCTTGACAGAGACGGGAAAATCAGGATGGATTGCTCTTCCCCTTATGCCATGGCTGGTCTCATTGGGCTGAAGGATAGGTACGATCTCGCATTTGGAAATGATCCCGACGTGGACCGCCACGGCATTGTTACACGTACTATGGGTCTCATGAATCCCAATCATTATCTCTCAGTTGCCATTTACTATCTTTTTCAAAACCGCCCTGGCTGGAAAAGAGATGCGGCAGTGGGCAAAACCCTGGTCAGCAGTTCCATGATTGATAAGATAGCACAACACCTGGGGAGAAAACTTGCCGAGGTTCCAGTGGGGTTTAAGTGGTTTGTGGATGGTTTGATTGACGGCTCTTATGCCTTTGGTGGGGAAGAAAGTGCTGGTGCCTCTTTCTTAAGAAAGGACGGCACCGTTTGGACTACGGATAAGGATGGATTTATAATGGATCTACTGGCGGCGGAAATAACAGCCCGGACTGGACGCGATCCCGGTGAGCATTATAAGCAGATTAAGGAATTGTTCGGATGTCCGGTTTACGAGCGAATCGACCAAACAGCAACTCCTGAGCAAAAGGCCGTATTGAAGGATCTTTCCCCTGATCAAATAGGGGCTTCAGCCATAGCAGGAGAAGAGATCTTGGCAACATTGACTAAGGCCCCTGCCAATGGCGCACCCATCGGTGGGCTCAAGGTCGTAGCACAAAATGGGTGGTTTGCTGCCCGGCCTTCGGGCACGGAAGATATTTACAAGATCTATGCTGAAAGCTTTAAGGGAAAGGAGCATCTTGAACAAATACAGGAGGAGGCCCAGACAATTATTGCCGCGGCACTCAAATCTGCGGGGGTATAGCTGGTTCCGGCAAAAGAATTGTTTAAGGAAAACTAGACAAATGAAAAGAGGTCCAAACGGATTAATTTTTACAGTAATTTCTTTCTTTATTTTAGCTGGTGTGGCGTATGGAAAAGATGCAAAACTAATACAGACTAAGAATAGCTTCGCTTTTGGCCTTGTCTCAACCTATTTTGATTATGAGGAGCCAGGCATGGAAGAAACAGGTTTTCTCTATGGCATCAGCGGGTCCTACACCAGACATTATGACGACAGACTTTTTTTGACCGCCAGTCTGGAATTTATTCTTGGCCGTCTTGATTATGATGGGCATATCTATAATTTCTATGATAGTAATGATGTTACGCCTTTCCAAACAAATACAGATGATTGGGTCTTAGAATCCCGCGTGTTGGCTTGTTATACCTATCATCCCCTTAGTAATATTTTAGTATTTCCTTTCACAGGAATGGGATATCGCTTTTGGAACGATGACATCAATGGCATCGCGGGCTACGGGAGGAAGATAAAATATTGGTACTTTCCAATAGGTCTAAGGGTATTCACTCCTTTGTCCAATAACTGGATATGGGGAATAAGTGTAGAATACGACATCTTTTGGGGAGGGAATGTCGAAAGCGGATTCAGTGACGTAATTCCCGGACTAAATGACCCTGAGATGAGCCAGAATTTTTGGGATGGCTATGGCGCAAGGCTTTCCATTGATTTTAAGAAGAGATATACCAAAAAGAAATACTTATCTATTAAACCATTTATAAGATATTGGGATATTGATAAATCCAAGACGGCAATTCTTGTTCAAAACGAACAAATAAAAGGTTATTCATATGAACCGCAAAACAATACCACCTCTTATGGAGTGGATCTTGGTTTCGAGTTTTAAGAGGACAGGGCGGACTCATTGATAGGTCATGGTCTTGACGCCCTGATATTCTCTTTCAGCCTTTCCAGGCCTGCTCTAGTAAAGGCCGTTCTTCCAAACCTTCTCGTAAAATCCTCTTCACCCATATTCAAAATCCCGTCTGTCGAAGGCAGCGAAATATCTATTAATGATCCACCGGCATTGAAAGGGCACACCTCCTGACAGATATCACATCCATAAAAACAGCCTCCCATTTTTTGTCCTGTCTCATTATTAATCACCCCACGGTGCTCAATGGTCAAATATGAAAGGCATTTGGAGGCATCAAAAGAAAAGGGGGCCTCTAATGCCCCTGTGGGGCATGCGTTTACACATCGGGTACATGTGCCGCATTGATTCTCCATGGTTTCGGCCTTAGAATACGAGAACAGAGCGGTAGTAAGAATCTCCATGAGGAAAACATATGAGCCGTATCCAGGCACAATAAGCATATTGTTCTTCCCAATAAAACCAATGCCCGAGCCATAAGCAAAACTTCTTTCAAGTATAGGGGCTGAATCAACGCAAACCCTTGTCCTACCTTGTGGGTACAAATCAACGACATGGCGCGCCAATCTCTTGGCAAGCCTTCTTAGTCTATAATGGTAATCCTCCTTCCTGGGCTCCGTGAACCTAGCCGCGGTAAAGCCATCCGGAGTGGCAGGCTTTATTGCAGAATAAGGGTAGGCTAGTGTAATCACAGTCTGGCAACCATCGAGCAGTCTTCCAGGGTCCTCTCTTAAATCCATATGTCCCTTGAGCCAGTTCATTCCTCCCTGCCTCCCTCGTGCAATCCACTCACAGAATTTATCGAAAAAGAGGGGTCTCCCTGGCCTGGAAAAACCGACACGCACAAAACCCAAACGCATGGCCTCTTTTATAAATAAGGATACCTTCTCCATGGGTAAGATCTCGATTGAAAGTTGCCGGTTGCCGGGAAACGAAATCAATCAAAGGGCGTAAGGCTCTCAAAACCATTCTCCCTGACAAGTATGGTCTGTTCAAACTGCGCGGAAAGTGATCCATCGGCCGTCACGGCCGTCCAGCCATCGTCCAATATGTGAAGGGAGGCCTTTCCCAGATTAATCATGGGCTCAATCGTGAAGACCATGCCTGGTACCAAGACTATTCCTTCCCCTCTTTGGCCGTAATGTGGGACCTGGGGAGGCTCATGAAATTCGAACCCCACTCCATGCCCCACGAATTCCCTTACTACCGAGCACCCTTCACCCTCTGCAAGGCCCTGAATCGCCCACCCTATATCACCTACGGTCTTACCCTTTTCGACCTGTTCCATGCCAGCCCTGAGACATTCTCTGGTAACCTCTACTATCTTCCTGACATCTTCACCTGGCGTGCCCACAAAAAATGTCTTGCTCGCATCGGCATATAATCCATCCAAAATAGAAGTGACATCTACATTCACAATGTCCCCCTCATTCAAGATTCGGTCTCCAGGGATACCATGACAGATCACCTCGTTGACAGAAACACAAACACTCTTCGGGAAGCCATGATAGTTCAAAGGGGCGGGAATAGCGCCATTCTTAACAGTGAAATCATGAACAAGAGTGTTGATTTCATCTGTAACCATTCCCGGCCTGATCTTTTCCTCTACCAGGTCAAGGGTAGCCAGGACCAGCCTGCCGGTCCTCTTGATACCTTTAATATCTTCCTCCCCCTTGAGCCGTATCTGGTACTTCTGATAATACGCCTCTTTAACATTCCCTTTGCTAAAATCACCCTTTCCAAGACAACATTTTTTGTGTTTGAGCCCACTTCCGCACGGGCATGGATCATTTCTACCTACTTTCACCGACTTCTCTTGAAATGACATGGCAGTTTGACCTCCATGTTTAGGATAACATAATGTAACTGTTCAGGATGCTTAGGTTGTAGCCTGAAGGCTATTAGTTCTTGCGCATTGATCCCCCTCAGGGCGCATAAAATCTTCTCGGCCTCCAGAATTCTTGATTCGTATCCGGAAATGTCATGTTCGACGGAATACCTAAACCGTTTTGACAGACCAACTTCGTAGTATAATTCCCTGAACGAACCAAACGGGATTTCGGAAAACGGAAATAATCGGCCTGACTTTTGTGTGGTCACCCACGGTTCACTCTGCGATACTACAGCCTAAATGCCTTCAGCCTATCTGCCTGAGTAGCTACAACATAATAAACTTTGAGCGATTGGCCAAGCCGAACATCGGCTTCACTGGGTCAATGAGGTGTCCCTTGGCATACAGCCGCGCCAACAATAGCAGAACAAAACCATCAAATCAAATGCTTATCCGCCGCATCTAGACCCTCAACTTTGGCCTCGTATAACCAGGGCCGTATCAACTCAATAAAGGCGGGTGAATCACCAGAGGGTGAATAGAGCAGTGCTGGCAGTGGGACCTTTTTGCGGGCGGATAATTCATGCAATTTCCGTCCTTTGTCCTGAATTCCACGGCGCAAACTTTAGCAAAAGCAACATTCCTGGAATTGCTAACAGACAACATATGATAAAAAACCATTCCCATCCCAGACCCTTGGCCATAAAACCCGTCGGCGCCGACGCAAGCACCCTGGGTATCCCCATGAGGCTGGTAAGAAGCGCGTATTGTGTAGCAGTAAACTTTTTATTTGTAATGCTGGCCATAAACGCAACGAATGCGGACGTACCCATGCCACTGCTCAGATTTTCAAAGGCAATTACTGCGGATAATGCAAGGACACTGTCACCCATATGGGCAAGAATGGCAAAACAGGCAGTAGACACCGCTTGAAAAAAGCCAAAAACCCATAGGGACCGATTGATTCCCAGGCGAAGCATAAGCATACCACCCCCCAGACTGCCCGCAACGGTCGCCCAAAACCCAAATAGCTTAACCACGGTACCTATCTGCGTTTTTGAAAAACCTATATCAAGATAAAATGGCATAGTCATAGCACTAGCCATGGTGTCACCGATCTTATAAAAAAGTATAAAGGCCAGCATCCACAACGCATCCTGGCGACTAAAATATTCCACCAGGGGATCTATAACAGCCCCCTTTATTGACGTCGGTGTTCCCGCGCCAACCTTAGGCTCCGGGGTCAGTATTGTGGTGAGAATACCTGGCAGCATACAGCCGGCCATAATCAAATATACCATGGAGAAGGACATCTTGTCGGCCATAATAAGCCCTCCTCCGGAAGCCAGCAACATGCCTACTCTATATCCGTTCACATATAGAGAAGAGCCAAGTCCCAGCTCCTCGTCAGGGAGATCTTCCCTACGATAGGCATCCACCACGATATCCTGGCTGGCGCTAAAAAAGGTAACCAGAAACGCCGCGAAGGCCACCATCCATGGATTATTCGCCGGATCAGTAGTACCTAAGCCTATAATTGAAAAAACCAGTGCGAGTTGGGCGACCAGCAGCCACCCTCTTCTGCGGCCCAGGAATGGGAGGGTGAAGCGATCAACGAAAGGTGCCCAAAGAAACTTCAAGGTGTATGGAAGACCCACCAGGGCCATCATCCCGATCACTGCTAGGTCCACTCCTTCTTCCTTCATCCATGCCTGCAAGACTGTTATGGTAAGAAGTAACGGCAACCCGCTTGAAAAACCCATGATAAGGGCAACCAGCATACGACGGCTGCAGATTACCCTGACTATCGGTTTCCTGTTTTCAGATTGCATCACCACTCCTGTATACCTGGGAAGTGAAAAACACCCTTGTCATAGTTTTTATCTATAATTGCCCTTACATAATTCAAAAGAAAAAAGAAGTCTTGCTATATTTTTTGTATTGACATTAGGGAGGAAATTGATAGGTCCTTTGAAAATATTCGCGGTGAGATCCCCTTGTTTGAAAAAGAGGTCAGGGGAATAGACATGATAGAGAGGGTGGCGAAGGCCATTTTCCAGAGTGACTGAATACCCATTAATCTAGGGCCAAAAGCGTGTTTGGCGCGAGCCTAACGATTGTATCCGAGATCGTGGGACGGTCATGATCCTTCAGGAGCTTCAAATAAATTCCTGATTGTTCAGGCTGAAGATGGATAATGATGCTGAAGAGGTCATCAAACCGGTGGCATGGATATGGGATCCCCCTCTCGTTGACCATATCAATATGGCGGTGTGACAGAGCGGAAAGCCATATCTCTACTGCAAATTCTTCTGCGATCTCTTTAAGACCTTTAAATAAATCTCTTTCCGCCTTTTCAAAATCCAGTCCATCTACCAAAAGGGCATCCGGTATGAAAGACATACTCTCCCTGAGGTTATTGAGATTGGCCCGTAGGCGATCAACGTCAAAACTCTGGTTCAAATAGGCAAGGATCATCCTGTTCTTGTCTATACGTGTTCTGTACTCGTATGCATCATCTTCTTTATGGATGTCCAATGCCTTAACAAAATCGTGGTAGATGACGTTGTAATAATATGTGACCTTTTCCGGTCCTTCTTCCAGAGAGATATGAACCAACCTTTCCTGACGAAAGATCTTTTCAAGGGCAATATGTATTAGACAGGCCGTCTTGCCGACCCCTGCCCTAGCAATCAATACGCCTAGATTCCCTGGCCCCAGCACCTTCCGAGAAGATCGCTGCAAAAGCCTTAGCGGACCGACCGAAATAAAATCCTTCATGATTTTTTTTCTCCTCTTAATTTTTCCCTTATGCGTGATTTCAGATCCTCCGCCAGGGGAGCCGGAAGTTTGGTATATCTCAAAAACTCCATGGTAAATTCCCCCTTCCCCTGGGTAAGTGACCTAAGTAACGTCGCATAACCAAACATCTCAGCCAGCGGGACATCAGCCTCGACCGTTGTAAATGACCCGTCTTCAGTAGAACTTGTAATGATTCCTCTTCGCTGATTAATGGAAGACATAACATTACCCTGAAATTCAGAAGAGGCCTCAACGCACACCTTCATGACCGGCTCCAGGATAACCGGTTTTGCCTTCATGTAGGCCTGCTTGAAGGCTCCAATTGCCGCCTGAGTAAAGGCACGCTCCGATGAATCCACGTTGTGAGATTTACCGTCATTGACAATCACTTTCAGACCAACGACTGGAAATCCAAGAACAAGTCCCTTTTTCAGAGAAGACTGGAACCCCTTGTCGACAGCAGAAATAAATTCAGTGGGGATTGCACCCCCCTTGACTTGACTTGAAAATTCATATGACCCCTCGTCCGAAGGTTCGATAAATCCGGCCACCCGTCCATACTGCCCCGCACCTCCTGTCTGCTTCTTGTGAGTATAATCAAATAATGCCCTAACCGTAATGGCCTCCCGATATGCCACCTGCGGTGTGCCGGTAGTCACTTCTGCATTAAACTCTCTCCTCATCCTCTCTATATAGACGTCTAGGTGTAGCTCACCCATGCCTGATATAATAGTCTCTCCGGACTCCTGATTCACATGGGACTTGAATGTGGGGTCTTCTCTAGAAAATCTGTGCAGGGCCTTGGACATATTGTCCTGAGATACACGATCTCTTGGGGCAACGGTCAGCGAGATGACTGGCTCAGGGATAAACATGGAAGACATACTATAGTTTACACGCCCATCTGTAAATGTATCACCTGAACGACAATCAACGCCAAACAGCGCCACGATATCTCCTGCATAGGCCATCTCTATGTCTTCCATTTCATCGGCGTGCATCCTAATCACCCTGCCCACCTTAATCTTTTTCCCCGTCCGTGTGATAAACAAATCGTCCCCTTTACCAATAGACCCCTGGTAAATCCTGAGATAGGTCAACTGACCATACGGCGTGACCTCCAGCTTGAAGGCCAGAGATACAACGGGCATCTCCGGATCACTTTTAAGGTATACCGTCTCCTCCCCATGATCCAGGTCAAGGGCCGTATTCTCCACATCTGTCGGATTGGGGAGGTATCTGTTGACCCCATCTAACACCGACTGGACACCGATATTCTTATAGGCAGAGCCGACAAAAACAGGGGTTATCTGTCTTGAGAGGGTACCCGCCCGTACGGCCCTAAAGATCAATTCCTCACTGACCTTGTCTTCAAGAACGGCCTCCATAAGTTCATCTGAAAACATAGATACGGCATCCAACATTTCTTCCCTTTTGTTTTCTGCCTCTTCCCGAGTCTCGGGAGGGATATCCCTTTCCCTGATATCTTCTCCCCTGGGCCCTTCAAAATAAAGGGCCTTCATGGAAACCAGGTCTACCACTCCTTCAAACCGACCCTCAAGACCAATAGGAACCTGCATGAGCACAGGATTATGGTTTAATCTCTGGCGAAGCTGTTCGACAACCTTATAGGGATTGGCACCGGATCTATCACACTTGTTGATAAATGCTATCCTTGGAACCTTGTACCGATTCATCTGACGATCCACACTTATAGATTGAGACTGAACACCTCCCACGGCACACAGTATAAGGATGGCGCCGTCCAAGACCCTCAGGGCCCGCTCCACCTCAATGGTAAAGTCCACGTGTCCAGGGGTATCTATAATGTTTACTCTGTATCCCTGCCATTCACAATGCGTTGCTGCCGACGAGATAGTAATTCCCCTCTCCCTTTCCAGTTCCATGGAATCCATTGTGGCACCAACGCCATCCTTTCCTTTGACCTCATGAATGGCAAAGATCCGTTTGGTATAATAGAGAATCCTTTCTGTAAGGGTTGTCTTGCCCGAATCAATGTGGGCACTGATACCTATATTTCTTAATTTCTTGATGTCGTAATCCATCAAAAGACCTCGGCCAAATTAAAAAGAGGGCCAGCAGATGCCGGCCCTCTCTTCAGTATACAGTATTTAAAAAAAATCAGAACGGATATGCTTCGAGATCAATGATCCTGTCGGCAACCTGTCTCCTCAAGCTCACAGCATCAACGGGCTGGTACTGCGCCAGTTTTTCGATCCCTGCAAGCTGTATCAGGAGATTATCTCCTTCCTCCATATGGGCCATGGCCTGCTTGGCCAGGGCCTGGATCTTCGGGATTGCCTCGTCCACATAAACCTTGACCGCCGCGATGTGATATCTGGCCTTTTCTTCACCTTCCCTGGCAATAATTTTGAGAGTTCTAAGTAGGCCACTTTCCATGGCAAAGATCTGGATCACCATATCGGCCACCTTTGCCATAACCTCCTGCTCCTTTATCAGGTCCTGCTGAAACTTTATTGCAGCGGTACCGGCAACCATAAGGGCCATCTTTTTGCCCATCTTTATCATGTGTTCGTGAAGCGCCAGTGGTGTATCGGTCAGGTCAAGTGACTCAAACGAATAGTTGGCAACAAATTCAGCAATGGCTCCGGCAGCAGAGAACAGGTCCAACTGGCCCTTCATAGCCCTCCGCATCATAGTCCCCGGGACAAGCATCCTGTTGATCTCATTCGTCCCTTCCCAGATCCGATTTATCCTTGCGTCTCGGTAGGCCCGTTCTGCCGGATACTCTGCACAATACCCGTAACCTCCCAGGATCTGGACATACTCATCAACACAGAAATTAAGGACCTCTGAACCATATACCTTGGTAATCGAACATTCAGCCGCATACTCCCCGATAGCCTTCGCATTCTCGGTGCCGCTCTTCTTGGCCTCTGCATCGAATGTCCCCAGTCTATCATCAAACATCCCGGCCAGACGATACATCATGCTGTCACTCATATAAGTATAAATCGCCATATCGGCCAGCTTGGACTTTATCATGCCGAACGAACTAATGGGGACCTTGAACTGTATCCGGCCATTGGCGTACTTTACGGCCTCTGTTACACAGCTCTTACATCCACCTACCGCCGCGGCACCCAGCTTCCAACGCCCTATATCAAGGACATTGAAGGCGATCTTGTGACCCTTTCCTACTTCATATAAGACGTTCTCAACCGGCACCTTTACGTCCTCCAGGACGACAGTACAGGTAGAGGACCCGTGGCCCCCCATCTTTTTCTCTTCTGCCCCCGTGGATACACCAGGGAAATCCCGTTCCACTATGAAGCCGGTAAACTCCTCTCCATCCACCTTTGCATAGACGATAAAGCTGCTGGCCCATCCGGCATTGGTGATAAACATCTTTTCACCGTTCAGGATATAGTATTTACCGTCTTCGGAAAGTACTGCCTTTGTCCTGGCATTCAGGGCATCGGTGCCGGCCCCAGCCTCCGTCAGGCAGTAAGCAGCACACCATTCCCCAGATGCCAGCTTGGGCAGGTATTTCTTCTTTTGTCCCTCATTTCCAAAGTATACAATGGGAAGTGTTCCTATTCCTGTATGTGCGCCCCAGGTGACAGCAAAAGAGCCACTATTTCCAAGACCCTCTGTCACCACGGTCGTACTGACCTTGTCCAGGCCCAGCCCACCATATTCCTCGGGGACATCTGTGCCGAGCAGACCAAGTTCTCCGGCCTTTGCCAGGAGCTTGAGGGTCAGGTCCCTGTCCTTTTCTTCCAACTTATCAATATTGAGAGTAATCTCCTTTTCTACAAAATCCTTGGCCGTCTCCAAGATCATTTTGTGTTCATCGGTGAAATCTTCCGGGGTAAATATATCCTCAGGGTTCACGTCCGTGATCAAGAATTCACCCCCTGAAAAAATCTTCCTGTCAGCCATCCTTTATACTCCTTATTTACTTGTTTTCTTAGTAATCCTCGATCTCGAAAATCCCCGCGGCCCCCATGCCAAACCCAATGCACATGGAAACCAGGCCCCATCTGGCCTTTCTCTCCTGCATTTCATAAATTAGCTGGGTGGTCAACTTAGCGCCTGTGCAACCCAGGGGGTGACCTAGGGCAACGGCACCGCCATTTACATTCGTGATCTCTTCGTTAATGCCCACCTTCTTGATACAATATACCGCCTGGGCCGCAAAGGCCTCATTCAGCTCAATCAGGTCTATCTGGCCAAGACTCATGCCAGAAACCTTGAGCACCTTGGGAATTGCCACAGAGGGGCCCACCCCCATATACTCCGGTTCACAGCCCTCGGCGACATGGTACCTGAAGGTAGCCATGGGCTTCAGACCCAATTCCTTGGCCTTTTCCTTGGACATCAGCACAACCCCGGCTGCTCCGTCGCTCGTCTGCGAAGAATTGGCCGCAGTCACACTTCCAGTAGGTTTGAATGCAGGACGAAGTGTTGAGATGCTCTCCTTGGTCGTACCCGGACGCATCCCCTCATCCGTATCGAAAATGATCTCTTCATATTCAAAATGGCCGTTGGGCAATTGCTTCTGCCTCTTTACCTTCAAGGGCACAATCTGGCTCTTGAAACGACCAGCCTTTATTGCGGCCTCGGCCTTTTGCTGGCTCTTGGCCCCGAATTCATCCTGCACTTCCCGACTGATGTTAAATTTTTCGGCCACATTCTCGGCAGTGAGTCCCATCCCTGTAAATGCGCCGGGTCTCACCTCAACAAGCGCTGGATTGGGATACATCATACTTCCCCCCATGGGGATCTGGCTCATGCTCTCTATGCCGCCACCAATTACCACATCGGCGTAGCCACACATGATTTTTTCAGCGCCAATGGCAATGGCCTGGAGCCCGGACGAACAGAACCGATTTACGGTCAGCCCGGGGATGCGATCCGGCCATCCCATTGACATCACCAGGACACGTGCCAGGTTAAGACCTTGAACCGACTCGGGAAAAGCACACCCTATGATTACGTCATCAATTATCATTGGATCCAAATCCCCTGCCCTTTTCAACAGATCACCCAATACGGCACAGCCCATCTCCTCTGGCCGCGTGTGCTTCAACGTTCCACGAGGGGCCTTTCCGACTGCTGTCCTACATGCAGCAACAATCACAGCTTCTTTCATCTTGTTTTCCTCCCTCTAGGTTTGGTTAGTTTGTCTCGGTTAATTGACTTACAGGCTACACAACTAATTTCTAAGCGGTTTACCCGTGGTCAGCATATGTTCCATCCTCTCCTGTGTCTTTGGTTCACCACACAGGCTCAAAAATGCATCTCTTTCCAGATCCAGGAGATATTGCTCGGTCACCTTGGTATCCGCGAGGACCTCGCCACCGCATAATACGTTTGCCACCTTGGTGGAAACAGTCACATCATGGTCGCTGATATAACCTGAGCTACGCATGGTCCACAGCGCAAGCTTCATCATAGCCAGTGTATCCTTTCCGGCCACGCGGATGTCGTCCCTTGGCCTTTGAGGCGTATAACCCTCCATATTCATAGCCAACACCGTTTTCTTGGCATCCTCTATCAGGTGGTCTCGATTTACTGTCATCTTATCGGTCGGCCTTAGATAGCCCAGCTTTACCGCCTCTGGCCCGGATGTAGATACCTTGGCCATGGCAATAGTCTCAAAGGCCCGAGCGATAAAGGGCATCAATTCGATCTGTTTGGGATAAATTCCACCCCTCTGAACCTCAAAAAGATGTTCGGTATTGCGGAGAAGCAGTTCCTTAGTTCCACCTCCTGCAGGGATCACGCCTACTCCCACCTCCACGAGGCCCATGTAAGTCTCAGCAGCATAGCGCACACGATCTGCCGCCAAGCAGATCTCGCACCCGCCGCCGAGGGCCATCCCGGCTGGTGCGGCGACAACGGGCTTATCCACATATTTCAGCTTCATCAGTGCATCCTGCAAGGACTTAATCGCCTTGTCCAGATCGTCCCATTTCTTTTCCTTGGCAGCAAACAAGACCATCAGCAGGTTGGCCCCGACCGAGAAATTGGTGGCATGATTGGCGATTACCAGGCCATCGAAATCCTTGGCCACGATATCGACCGTTTCTTCTGTCATACTAATAAGATCGTCGCCGATTGCGTTCATCTTTGTATGGAACTCGAGACAGGCCACGCCATCGCCAATGTCAATAAGAGAGGCGCCTGTATTCCCAGCCACTTCCTTTTTCTGATCCTTGAGGGAGGGGAGGAGAATAATCCCTGGTTTAACGGGAAGTTCCTTGTAATCCTTAGAGTCGATATCATAATAATAGAGGACACCGGATTCTTTTTTGTAAAAGGACTCCTTGCCGGTATCAAGCATCCCCTGGACCCACGAAGGAATCTCGTACCCGGCATCTTTCATTTTTGCCACAGAGTCACTCAAACCAAGACCGTCCCAAGTCTCAAAGGGGCCCATCTTCCACGCAAAACCCCATTTCATGGCATTGTCAATGCTAACTATATCATCAGCAATCTCAGGGATCCTGTTTGCAGAGTATATGAGGGTCTCCGTCAGGGTACGGAAGGTGAACTGCCCGCCAGGATCATCGGCATAATAGAGAGATTTGACCTTCCCGCCCGTGCCCGAAATTCCCTGGGCCGCTTCCAGCGAAGCGAGGTTCACCTTTTCCTGCGGGCTATGTTCCAAGGTATTGTAATCCAGGGAGAGGATCACCCTCTTTCCTTCGCTATCAACGTCTTTTTTGTAAAAGCCCTGCTTTGTCTTCTCGCCGAGGAGCCTTTTATCAATCATCTGACTAATAAAATCAGGGGCCTTGAACATCTCACGTTTTTCGTCGTCTGGCGCCCCGTCATATACATTATCCGCCACATGAATCAAGGTATCCAGACCTACCAGGTCGGCAGTCCTGAAAGATGCACTCTTGGGATGGCCTATTACCGGCCCCGTCAACTTATCCACCCCTTCAACAGATAATCCCAGATCCATCATGGCCTTGATACAGTAAAGCATGCTGTAGACGCCTATCCGGTTTGCCACAAAATTTGGAGTATCCTTGGCAAAGACTACTCCCTTGCCCAGTACATTTTCACACATATCCGCCAAGAGATCTACGACCTCAGGGAGGGTGTCCGGTCCGGGCACAATCTCCAGGAGCTTCATATATCTTGGGGGATTGAAAAAGTGTGTTATGGCAAAATGCTTGCGAAACATCTCCAAACGACCTTCACATAAGGCCTTGGCCGGTATACCTGAGGTATTTGAGGTAACGATGGTCCCAGACGTCAAAACTGATTCAATTTTCTCGAACACGGCCTTCTTGATGTCCAGGCGTTCAACCACCACCTCTACAATCAAATCCACCTCGGCAAACAGCCCTAAATCGTCTTCCATGTTGCCAGTTGTTATCAACTTCGCGTTTTCGGGGAGATAAAAGGATGCCGGCCTCGACATAAGAGCCGTATTTAGACCGTTCTGGCTGAATTTGTTTCTGAACACATTGCTCTCTCTAGTCAACCCCTTTTTCTTGTCATCATCTGAAAGTTTTGGGGGAACAATATCGAGAAGAACCGTCTCAATACCCACATTGGCCAATTGGGCGGCAATGGTTGCCCCCATGACCCCAGCCCCTAACACCCCGGCCTTTTTAATTTTTTTGTCCATAAAAGAGACCTCCTTCAAAAATTCAGTTAAAGACCCATAATCATGTAAAAATAATTCAAAAAAATATGAATGAATTTTCATTCAGTGACGAAAATTAACATAGCTCATCTGGAAAGTCAAACATTTTTTGCCGGTACCCGACGCCTTTTTCTAATTCCGGCCGGGCACTAAAATAACGCCCTCATCTAAACGAACTTGAGTTTTTACATACGGAATGGTATTATTCATGTAAAAAATGCGGGGCCAGAGGGCCCGGCTTTGGCTTGCCCCCAGAGAGGGCTTGTCTACTCGTATATCTCCAGAGTGACTAAAGTGATCTAAAATGTCTAAAGTGCCTAAAGTTAAGGAGTCTTATGTCATTTTATCGAATAGAAGAGCGAATCTCTACATTAATCCCGCCCGGGGCGGGACTCACTTCATGACCTTGATTTCTGGTACGGCATAGCCTAATTTCTCTCACTCTCGCATAGCGGGGGTTTCTCAATTAACAATGAAGTAACCACTCAGGTTGTCTGGTTCAGGGTTGGGGTTCACAGTCACTTTAGTCACTACACCAATATCTATTTCGACTTCCAGAGTTTCTGAGGAAATTATGACAAAGAGGCACCTCAAGGTTCCAATCCGTAGCCTCCGAGATCTGCTAAATCTACTCGGAGGCCTTTAGAACTTGTCCACAAAAATGCCAGAGATGGGAAGTGAATGAAAAGGCTCAGACCATGGCCCTGACAGAAAAATAAAAATGGCATAAAGGAGAATACCCAATGGGAAAGAAGCCAGGTAGAAAGTTTTATCTTCGGGAATTCAAGGCAATAGCACATGCTATTGCCACATATGAGGATCTCAATTTGCTGATAAATCATCTTGCCGAAGGTACAGGCCGAACCTTTGAGGCCAAAGGATGTTGTATAATGCTTTATGATGACAGGGAAAAACAACTGTTTCCTGTAAGCAGCTATGGAGTCAGCGAAGAGTATCTCAGAAAAGGCCCCATATTCGCGGACGAAAAAGACTCTCCTTTTGTCACCGGTGAGCATTCATTTGTGGCAGACATGCAGAACGATCCCCGTGTTCAATACCCAAAGGCCGCCGCAAAAGAAGGAATCGTATCTATGCAATGTGTTCCAATAAAATTTCGAGAAACAATAGTTGGCACACTAAGAATCTACCATAGTGAATCCATAGAATATAATAAAGACGATATCGAGGCGTTGTGCACACTGGGAGAGCTACTCGGTCTGGTTATAGAGAACAACGGGTTAAAAAACTTTCTCGATAAAGTGAAAACTGCGATGGAAAGCCTTCCATTACGAATGCTCGAGGGCCTTTAGCCTATGAAAGAGCGGTTAGTCGAAGATACCACAAATTTTTTTTCCATAGATTATGGCGATGTGATTCAAATTGAAAATAAGCGGTATACCGTAACGGGCCACGAGAAGGAACGCCGATTTGGCATTGACTCTCCTAAGTTCTGGGTAAAGAGGGCCATCGATTCAGATACAGGAGAAAAGAAGATCCTGAAGCTTTCATTCTTTGAATCATTCGAGACCACTCTGGGAGGGGTAAGGATAAGATGCTTTAGAGATCCCGATAAGGAGGGAGAGATCTTAGGGCTCGTGAGGGATCACCCCTATTTCATGCATGGGACGGTATGCTGGGACTCAAAAGGGAATAATGTCCGGGTATTGGATATAGTACCGGGTCCGAATTTTTTTGTTTACCTTGATTCATTCAGCATGGGCTATGAGGCCTATTCGCGTGAAGTACTCCCGAGGATCGTGAAAAGATTAGTAAAGGCATTTGAGGCAATTCGTTTTCTTCATGTCCACGGCCTCAAGCATGGAGACATAAGAAACGATCATATTATAGTAGAACGTGAGACTGGAAACTATGTATGGATCGACTTTGATTATGACTATGAGGCCACTGAAAATCCATTTGGGCTGGATATTTTTGGCCTGGGAAACATCTTGCTTTACGCAATCGGGAAGGGATTTCACAATCTCCATATGATAAAAAATGATACGTTCATATACGGAGATCTCAAAGACCGTCTCGAACCAAGGGATTTTTCTATCCTGGATAAATGGAGACTGGTAAATCTACGAAAACTATATCCATCTATTCCCTTAATGCTTAACGATATCCTCATGCATTTCTCAACGGGTGCAGGCATCTATTACGAATTCGTAGACGAAATAATTGAAGACCTGAACAGGTATATATATTCCATCTTTGAACAATAGGGGGAGAAGGCCTTGAATAAATCCACACTTGTAGCGCTGAACGATTCTGTGAGCTCTAGGGCGGTGGTAGAATATGTTGCCGGTCTATCACTCTGCCCCGAGGACTGGCATATCACACTGCTTCACCTATACAAAAAGCCCTCTGCCAGTGAAGATCTGATGGGCAAAAAATTCACGGCAGAACAGCCCTCAAGGTTTCTATCCATGTTACAGAAAGCAAAAGACAGGCTGGTTGAAAGCGGGTTCAACCCAGACAAGGTGGAAACAAAACTGGTTAATGAAGACTATCCAACCGTGGCAGAGGGAATCATTCACCAGTTCAAAGAGAAAAATTTCGACATGGTGGTGATAGGCCGCAAGAGGATGTCCAAGGCCGAAGAGTTTGTGTTAGGTGATGTAAGTGTGAAACTGATCAGGGCCCTTGAAGGAACGGCCGTTTTGGTAGTAAAACCCATGTAGATATAAGGTGTGGGTTATGCCCGCTCAATCCCCGTCCAGCATACCCCCAGTCTGCCCAGGATAGAGCCCTCGCCCTGACGGTTGCCCCCCGCCGAAGGCGCATGCGCGAGAATACGATCTGCCATACGAAAAAATGGCAGACTTTGCAAAAGAACGTTGCCCCTCACTCTAAATATACCGTTACGCCATACTCCCTCCATCCACGGTGATTATCTCCCCGGTGATAAAATCGGCAAGGTCTGATGCAAGAAAGAGAACGGCACCGACCACATCATCTGTTCCCGCAATTCGTCCCATTGGGATAGTCTTGGTAATCTCCTTTAGGACATCATCGTTGCCCCAAAAAGGCCGGCTGAATTCTGTCTCGACCATACAGGGTGCCACGGCATTTACGTTTATGTGATCTTTGGCATGCTCAACGGCCAGTACCCTTGTAAGCATCTCTACCCCTGCCTTTGCTACGCAATAGATACCCATGCCCATTGAGGCCTTCCTCGCAGCGATAGAGCTGATATTAACAATCTTTCCCCCACCGCCCTTTTTCATCAACCTCACCGCCTGGCTTGACGTAAGGAAAGTGCCTTTAAGATTAGTCTGAATAACCTTGTCCCACAGGCCTTCATCTGCCTGTGTCACCAAAGGCGTCAGGATATTCATGCCCGCGTTGTTTACGAGGATATCCAAGTTTGAAAATCGCTGTTCAATCGCCTGGAACAGGCCCGCTACCTGGTCGGATTTACCCACATTGGCCGTACTCGCCATAACTTCCATGCCCATTTTATCAAAATCCTCAACGGCCGTATCCAGGTTCTCCTGCTTTCTCCCACAGATGATCACCTTCGCGCCTTTCTTGGCCATAGCAATGGCAATCGCCTTTCCCAGTCCACGGCTGCCACCGGTTACCAATACTACCTTTCCTGAAAAATCCAATTCAGTCATCACAACCCCCTCGAGGTCTATCTCCTCACCCCGACATTCTGCTCCGTCGTTTGTACTGAAGTCTTTTGTTTATGATATTCCTTCCAGCAGGTATGACCTGTCATTATGGCCAGGGCAGACAAATAGACGACCATCACTACTATGAATACGATATGTATTTTTTCTTTAATTTTTTCAAACATAGATCCCTCCTTTCATCTGCTATATTACCGTTGATTTTACAAAGTCAACGACCTCCAGGACCTGTTTACCACCACTGGCATCAGAGATCAATTTGTAAAAATCCGATCCCCGGTCGACTTGTGATATGTGACACATTTAATGCCGCATAATTTGGCGGCGTAAGGAGACAACAACACGGTTACCTTGGTCCAGAATATGGAGCGAGCCCACCATGTCGGCGTAAGACCACACATCCTCGCCGGGAGGGATCCCCTTCGCGGACCGATTCCGGCAGGCATCAATCCAGCAAATAAAGCGGCATGCGGTCGGCAACAAGGAATCCCGCCCTGGTGGGGGATAGCCTGCTATGGTCCTGACGGATGAGCCCGCAGGCCTCCAGTGTGGAAATCCGCTCTTCTCCAGCGGTGCCTGGGGACAGGATTTCGAGCGCGATGCCCCGGCTGGTCCGCAATCCAAGGGCCACGGTCTCGAGGAGGAATTCTTCGTCTGTGAGGTGTTCTGAGTCTTCAATGGGGGCCTTCCCCGCGGACAGTTTTTCCAGGTAGGTGTCAAGGGACCGGGCATTCCACCAGCGGCTTCCATCCAGGAAAGAATGGGCCGACGGGCCCAGGCCAAGATAGGGGACATGGTTCCAGTACTTGGTGTTGTGCCGTGAGGAAAAGCGCTCCTCCCTGGCAAAATTGGATATTTCATAATGGATGAAGCCCCTCTTCCCAAGAAACCGGGACGTCTCGAGAAACCATAGCCGCTCCTCCTTTTCAGGGAGGGGGGTTATCAGGCCCTGGTCCATCATGGCTCCGAACGGCGTTTCAGCCTCCAGGGTGAGTTGGTAGCAGGAGAGGTGTTCAGGCGCAAAGGAAAGGGCGCAATGCAGCGTGTCGGACCACGCTCCCAGGTCTTGGCCGGAGACGCCGTAAATGAGATCCATGCCTACATTTTCGAACCCCGCAGAGCGGAGCATGTCAACCGCTTCTCCGGCCTGGCGTGCCGTGTGCCGCCTGCCGAGAAAGGCCAGTATCCGGTCATCAAAGGATTGAACCCCAACGTTGACCCGGTTGATGCCAAGGGACCGAAAACCCTTTGCTTTGGCCTGCGTCAGATCGCCCGGGTTGGCCTCGATGGTGATCTCCGTATGGGCGGCGAAGGTGAAGTGATCAAAGAGAGCGTTCATGATCCTTTCAATCTCGACCAAACGAAGCACCGAAGGCGTCCCGCCCCCGAGATAGATGCTGTCGAATGGATCGAAGCGGTTCCTGTAACAATCCATCTCCTTTTCGAGTGCCTTCAACCAGGACGGGACGAGCTGCATGGATGGAATTGAATAGAAGGCGCAGTAAGGGCATTTTCGGAGGCAGAAGGGCACATGGACATAGAGCCCGGATTTTTCTGTTTTTCCCATAAGACCGGGCCTCATTTTTTCTCCGACTTCAGGAGCGATACAAAGGCGCTCTGGGGGATCGTGACTGAGCCGATCATCTTCATGCGTTTTTTGCCCTTTTTCTGTTTTTCGAGAAGTTTTCGTTTTCGCGTGATATCGCCCCCGTAACACTTGGCCGTTACATCCTTTCTAAAGGGGGAGACAGTGGAACGGGCGATAATCGTCCCCCCTACTGCGCCCTGGATGGCTATCTTGAAAAGGTGTCTGGGGATCTCTTCCTTAAGTCTTTGGCAGGCCTGGAGCGCCCTGGGTCTTGCCCGGTCCCGCTGGACGATCTGGGAAAGGGCGTCCACCCTTTCGCCGTTGACAAGGATATCCAGCCTCACCAGGTCGCTTTTCCGGTAGTCCAGGAGGTCGTAATCGAAGGAACCATACCCCTGGGTTACAGTCTTGAGCCGGTCGTAGAAATCGTAAATGACTTCCGAAAGCGGCATGTCAAACTGGATTTCGATGCGTCCGGGCGTGAGATAACTGAAGCGGGAGTTTACACCGCGCCGTTCGAGACAGGGATCCATCACGGCGCCCATGTAACGTTCCGGGATCATGATGCGGGAACGGATGTAGGGCTCTAGGCTGGATTCAATGGCGGCAGGATCCGGGTAATTGATGGGATTGTCCACCACCAGCGAATCGCCGTTGGTCAGGAGGAACCGGTAGCGGACAGAGGGAACCGTCATGATGATGGACTGGTCGAATTCCCTTTCAAGGCGCTCCTGGAAAATCTCCAGGTGAAGGAGGCCGAGGAAACCGCAGCGGAATCCGAGCCCGAGGGCCGCAGAGGAATCTTTCTGAAAAACCAGGGCCGCGTCATTCAGTTTATACTTTTCCAGTGAATCAGAAAGAGATTGATAGTCCTCGGAGGAGATGGGATAGACAGAGGAGAAAACCACCGGTTTGACCTCCTTGAAACCGGGAAGGGCTTTTTCCGCCGGATTTCCATCCAGCGTGATGGTGTCCCCGATGCGCGTGTCACTCACTGTCTTGATCCCTGAAATAATATAGCCAACTTGGCCGGTTGAAAGCTCTTTTTGGGGTTCCCTTGTGAGCCGGAAAAAACCCACCTCCTCGACCTTGTAAGTGGCCCCGGTGGACATGAGACGGATGATATCCCCGGGTCGCACCTTTCCTGAAAAGACCCTGCAGCTGACAACCGTTCCCCTGTAGGGGTCATAATGGGCGTCAAAGATCAGCGCCTTCAGTGTGTCGCTTTCTGGAAGGCTGGGAGGGGGAATTTTTTTTACAATGGCTTCCAGGACCTCTTCGATACCGGTTCCTTCCTTGGCAGAGCAGAGGATGGAGAGGTCCGAATCAAGGCCGAGATCCGCCTCAATTTCCTCTTTGACCCGGTCGATGTCCGCCGAAGGGAGGTCAATCTTGTTAATGACCGGGATGATTTCGAGGTCATGCTCCATGGCGGCGTAAAGGTTCGCAATGGTCTGGGCCTCAACCCCCTGGGAGGCATCCACCAACAGGAGTACGCCCTCGCAGGAGGCCAGGGCCCGGGACACTTCATAGGAGAAGTCCACGTGCCCCGGGGTGTCAATCAGGTTGAGTTCGTAATTTTCCCCTTCCTTGCTGGTATAAGGAAGGGTAATGGCCTGGCTCTTGATGGTGATCCCCCTTTCCCGTTCAATATCCATGGTGTCAAGGATCTGGTCACGGAAGTGCCTGTCATCCACGAGTCCGGTTTTCTGGATCAGCCGGTCAGCCAGGGTGGATTTTCCATGGTCAATGTGTGCGATGATGCTGAAGTTTCGTATGTGGATCATTCCCTGTTTTCCCCCATGCATGAATCAGGATAGGCCTGGGCTCACTCGTACAGGGGAAGGCCCTGCCGCGCCAGTGAAGGACGCGAGAGATAATCCGTCGAAAGGCTTGAATCAAGACCGCATATTACCCCTGAAATGATATCAGGTGGAGTTTTCTGCCATATATCATTCGTTACCCTGATGTTGTCATTTCATAGAATGTTCCTCTATCTTCACTTGCGCAGGCGTATTGCCTTTGGTGTCACCTCGACCAGTTCGTCCTCGTTGATATAGGAAATACATTCCTCAAGGCTCATCTGAGTCGGGGGGGTGAGAATCACGTTCTCGTCCGACCCTGAGGCGCGCATGTTCGTCAATTTTTTGCCTTTTGCTGGATTGACCACCATGTCCTGTGGTCTGCAGTGTTCGCCGATTATCTGACCTCCGTAGACCCGGATTCCCGGTCCATAGAAGAGTTTTCCCCGTTCCTGAAGGTTGAACAGGGCATAGGCCACGGTTTTGCAAGATTCTTTGGCCACCATGACGCCCCTGTTACGGGCTCGAATCTCACCTGCAAACGGGCCGTATTCTGAAAAGACATAGTTCATGATCCCCATGCCTTTTGTATCCGCTAAAAACTCTGACCGGAACCCGAGAAGGCTGCGTGTAGGGATCTTGTAAATCAGACGAGTCATTCCATTGTCCTGGTTCATCTCAATCAACCGGCCCTTGAGCTTTCCCAGCTTTTCCATGACGGTACCCATGTACTGTGTATCAACGTCGATCGTCAGTTCTTCAAAGGGTTCAAGTCGTTTGCCGTTCTCCTCTTTCATAATGACCTGGGGCCTGGTGATCTCAAATTCATATCCCTCACGCCGCATTTTCTCGATAAGGATGGCGAGGTGCAGTTCTCCTCTCCCAGAAACTTTAAAACCTTTGCCGTTTTCCAGCTCCTCAACCAGCAGGGCCGCATCGGAAAGTGCCTCCCTCCTCAATCGCTCCGTCAGGTGCCTTGAGGTACAATATATACCCTCGGTTCCGGCGAAAGGGGAATCATTTGGAATAAAATGGGTGGAAATAGTACAGGGATCCATCTCCATGGGAGGCAGGGGGACCGGATCATCCAGGTCAGTGTACGTTACGCCCAGGGTAACGTCATCCATCCCCGCAACGGCAACGATTTCGCCAACCCCGGCGATGTCTGTGGCCACTTTCTTGTTCCCTTCGAAGCGATACACCTTACTGATGCGAGCAGGGACAACTGATCCATCACGCCGTGCCACGGCAATGTCTTTGTTGATATTCAATGTCCCGCCCGTTATCTTGCCTATCCCCAATCGGCCCAGATAGGGAGAATAGTCAATAGAACTCACCAGCATCTGAAGCGGTGACTGAGGGTCTCCTGCAGGCGCTGGTATATGGGATATGATCTTTTCGAAAAGCGGTTCCATGGATAATTCTGATCCGGTAGATTCGGAAAGGGTGTACCCTTCCTTTGCAGAGGCCAAAACAACCGGAAAGTCAAGGATATGATCCGGGGCGTCCAGTTTGACAAACAGATCGAAGACCTGGTCGACGGTCCATTTCGGTCGCGCGGACGGTTTGTCTATCTTGTTTATGACAACAATAATGGGAAGTTCCAGCGCGAGGGATTTCTTGAGCACAAAATAGGTCTGCGGCATCGGGCCTTCCTGGGCATCGACGAGCAGAAGGGCCCCGTCGGCCATCTTCAGAACCCGCTCAACCTGACCGCCGAAATCGGCATGACCGGGCGTGTCAATAATATTGATATGGTAACCCCTGTAACGTAAGGAGGCATTTTTGGATGTAATGGTAATGCCCCGTTCCCGTTCCAGATCCATGGAGTCCATGAAGCGCTCGACAACATGCTGGTTTTCCCGGAACATCCCGCTCTGTTTGAACATCTGGTCTACCAGTGTGGTTTTTCCGTGATCAACATGGGCGATAATGGCGATGTTTCTTATTAAGTTCTTATCCATTTAGCGTCTCGATTTTAAGCATCCGGAAGGGACGGTTTATATGATTTTATAATTTTTGAAATTTTATATTATAACATAATAAATATTTTTAGCGAAAAAAATAATATCCAAATCTCAAAACCCGGGAATGCCATGAAACAGCTCCGAAAAAAGGCTTATATCCTTTTCCCAGGAGAAAATGACCTATGTCCCCGGGGAGTCCAAGGTTGTCTATCGGATGAAATACGGTGTTCCCCAGCCCAATGGTTCAACGGCCGTTGAACCGACGATGGACACCGATAATGTCGCCCACGCCGTGGTGCATATGGCAAGCCTTCCCTTGGAGAGTAATGTATTGTTTATGACGATCATGGCAACGAAAATGCCATTTGTGGGGAGAGGGTAGTTTTTTCGTTAGGCTTAAAGTATAAAGGGACCAGCCATTAAAGGGCGAGTCAAGTCAGCTCCTTATAGGTCTTAATTGCTGCTACGGTTATACACGTGATGGAGGGAATGGTGAGCAACCCCAAGGCCACGATTCCAGGCCGATTTTGAACCTTCAGCGAACACACGAAAGAGGTCAAACCCCAGTAACTGTATATGGCTAGATAAGGATAAAACTCCTGCCGATTTCCCCAAATCCTTCTCCACATATTAAACTCCTTTCTCGTTACTTTACAACGCTTTTTTATTTGTTACCAGCCCTGCGGTAGTGTGAGACCAGGGATGGCAATAACCGTATTGCTGATACTGCCCCAAATTAATAAGGTAGCAAATATCGCACTATCTACGATCAAAAGAAACCCGAGAAAATAAAGCGGTGCCCTCTTTGCCCCCCATCTTTCTTTCAGGCGAGGAAGATAGCGTTCCCATAAAATGGCAAATAAGAAGATCAAAAAGAACCAGCCCAAAAAATTGCCATGAGGAATACCTAAAATGCGGATGTGATCTCCGTTGGCCCAAACCCAGCTCATGAGTTCCGGCGAAGTTGATACCGGATCCACCCACAAATCGAGACCCATGGCGATCAGGCCACCTGCGAAAGCCCGACCCCAGAGGCCCACCTTTGGGAAAACCTTACCGGCAACCCACACACAACTGTAGGCAATGATAAACCAGCAGAGGCACACCCACGCAGGGGTCTCAATAAACCACAATCCCCCCTTGGGGAACCAATAGGTGCCATAGAACCAGTAGGAAGTCCCAAGGAATGTCGGATCCATAGCCCCACCTGCCATGGCACGACCCCACAAAATAATCATGGATTCCTGCATTCCGGTAAAGACAAATGAGCCAATCAAAAAACATGAAGCCATCCAAAAGCCATAGTGCTTGCGGGCATGGGCGAAACACAACCCTGCTCCTAAGATTGCTAAAATGTCGTAAAGCAGTAAATGAGGGATAGTACTCCCGGGAACGCCTTCGTTTCTCACTCTATCTTTTTCCGCCTTGGTCATACGGCCATAGATGCAGGTCTGCTCAAAGGCTGGCTTCTCCCATGTGGAAATATCAGTGTTACTGGGGACATTGAGTATCTGGGGTTGATAATGATGTAGACATGTAAAAAAGATGATTACCAAAACCAGCAGAGCATATGCGACATAGATAAACTTACTGTCAGACTCAAGATCCGAAGGTGTATTGATTTTCCTTTTCACACCTTACCTCCTCTTCATGAAATGGTTAGCTGCCACGCCTGCTTGTGCGTGTCCGCACGCAGACAGGTGCTCTCATGTGCCAAACAAGGGAGAACGAACGGCCATGTATTATGGCCATTACAGCAACGTAACCCTCTATTTTGGAGCCGGATGGTTCCTCCAAAGAATACATTTTGAATTACTAAATGACAAGTGCTATAACATCGTGGACACTTTATGTTTCAGCGTAGTTGATAAGCAAATTCATCTACAATTTTTGCTCTTTGACATCAATAGTTGCCACTACATACTCATATTATCTTTATGTTGACCCGGCTTACAGCGAGACCTACCCGCGCTGATTTTTTACCAAATGCTATCCTCATCCTAATGTGCTTTACAGGTGCAGGAAAGTGAAGAGCAATTAAGACCGGTTGATGTTTGTAGAAAACAAAAGGCCCAGGTTATCCTATCCTGAGCCTTTTGACATAATGAGATGATTGTTAGTCTACCCTAAGACTTTTCTGAAGAGTCCTTCTCCAATTCCTCTATACGTTTGTTAATTTCATCAAGGTCACCCCTGATGGCATCTGCCTCTGCCTTTAGCATGCTGGCCTCCTGAGCTGGACTCATGGAATAGGCTGGTCCATAAGCAGGCACTGACCATCCGGCCCTGCCAATACCTCTACCGTACCCTCTGCCCTGACCATAGCCTGGGCCAAAGCCTCTTCGCAAGCCCCATCCCCCGCCATAACCACGGCCATATCCCATGCCACGGCCATAGGGAGCCCCGTATCCTGCTCTGGCGGGGTTACAAAGGCCACGAGCCCCTCCAGTCATGGGACCTGCACCCATCGGCCCTGTTCCATCCAATCCTGGCATTTTAAACACCTCCTTTCATTTCCGTAATTATAACCTCTTACAAGGCAAAGCCCTCATGGTTTTTGCCGTTAATAACTATCTTAACAAGCTCACCACGGGACAAAAACGCCTTGTCTAACACTATGGCCTCCTATTGAAAAAAGGAAGGCCTTTCCTCCGACCACGGTTTCGGCCGGGGCCTGCACCTGAACCCCTCCCAGAACCACGGCCTCCCCCAATGCGAGGGCTATAGCCTGCCCCTGAGGAAGACGCGAAAGCACTCTCATACCGCGGTATATGAGTTGTTTCGCTTTGACCGCAAAGGCCCATACCTCTTCCTGTCATTGGACCAGCCCCCATCGGACCCGTTCCATCCATTCTTGGCATATCAAACACCTCCTTCCATCGAAAGTCGGACTGCTGAAATGTGTCACCGAACACCTGTTTTATTATGGTCACCTGCCCATAAAATAATATTTCCTTTGGTTAATGTCAAGCATTTTTTGGGCCTGCGCTCATAAAAATTTTTTTCTCGCCCACCTTTTGGTCTTCCTCCGAAATTTTTTCTTTTGAATATCTCGATATCTCAAGGCCTTTCCTTAAAAAAAGACTTATGCCATTGGCCATACGATCCCTTTAAAGAAAGACTTCAACCTCTGCCATAATGAGGGGTCAATCTTTGGTCCCGGTGATGACTAAATCTTAACCTGGCATATTCTTCGTGCGGCCAGATAGTGCTCGCCTAATGACCGCTCTTCGCTATCGAATCTCCTCTCCGGTCCACATGCGCCCATATTGGTAAAGAGGAGGATATCGCCCTTCTTAACAGGAGCAGGGCCTCTAACATAGCCTATGGTATCTCCGGGGGTCTTCTCCTGCCCATTGATTCGGCTTAAGACAGGAATTTCTTCATCTATTCTCGATAGGTCCACAATTTTATGATGAATCCCATGCAAATCATCTTTAATGGAGGGGCTCATTTCCATATTGATCCTGACATAATGTATGTTCTCATACTCGCGGGTTTCTATTACCCTTACCAACAGGACCCCAGCATGCGAAACAATATGGCGACCAGGTTCAAGCCACAGTTTGAGCTCAGGGTACATATCCTTCAGCCCTTCCAATTGCCCCCCCGTGACCGGGATATCAATAATGCCTGCTTCATGATCCACACTCACGCCCATGCCATTGCCCAGGATCAAGGTAGAAACTTCAGGAAAATGAGTGGATGCCTTGGCGAGAAACGATTGCATCCTATTTTGATCATACAAGGGCTGAAATTGGGCCCCTGCCTGGATGTAAGACCCCGATATTGATGCCTTTAATTGAGCTAAGGATTTCAAAATGGATTCGACATTCCCCCCCTGCTCCCCAGCCGAATCTATCCATACGGAGATCTCCTTGTTCTGAAAGATCTCTTGGCAGGTCTTGAGTGTTTGTGCATTCTTCACTATGACATGAGCGCCGTGATGAAAGGCGTACTCAAAATCCTCACCGCTAGCATGATCAGGCATGAATAATATTTTTCTGGGTTCGATTTCCGGGAAAAGTTCTATTATACGGGTCAGTTCATTAGGCGAAATGCATTTGAACCCGCCACCTAATTCAAAAACCTTCCTCAGAATTCTCGGGTGAGAATTTGCATGAACAGGGTAAAAGAGGGCATCGATGGAATCGAGGGCCAACAGATCAAATAGCGTATCATTGAGCGTTTCCTCATTGTACACAAAGAGAGGACAATCTTTTCCGACCAGGCTTTTCAATTCCTCTTTACGGCGATACCACCAATTATCAATAAGTCTCATCTATAAAAAAACTTCCTAATTCAGATCTCATCAGATGTGACCGTTCTGCTGTCGTAGAATCGCAAGTTGACTTCACTATCATTTCCTCTGGCCGATCGAGACGATTGACATAATACATTGCATACAGATACCGAAACGTTTCCAAAGGATGTAGATACTTACGGGCCTACGCCCGTAGTCCTCTGCCAATTTTCGATAGGGATTCCTGATAGACTGGGTCAACCATAATACTGAAATCTCCAGCGGTCTCATCAATGGGCTGACAGGGAGCCTTATTTTTGTAAGGGCTATATTACGCCTATGGGCTTGAATTTTATTGACATATGTCCTCACATGTTGATTGCCCTTAAAATCATGTCGCCTTCATGAACCCCAATATCACGCGCCAGCACACCGCATTTTACCTTCAGCAGGAAAAAAATGGGTTGGGTATCGTTAGAAAGGGTTTCGTAATTTCCCTGACCCTTACTTATGATGAATTTTGAGTCTTTAAATATCGCCTTGAACTCCTTGCTACATGTCTCTAGGATAGTCCCTGGGGCATCTGAACCCGATGAGATTATTGTGGCAATATTGCTGAGACCTGCTTGAACAGCGTCCTCGTATGTTGCATCATTTATAATAGGTGTGCCCCTGACGACATAGGTAACAGGCATTGCCATTTCTTCAATCAACACCCTGTCAAACACGCATTCCCCTGCGTTATCGGCAATGTAGAGAACTTCCTCGGCATTAAGCAGGTAATCTTTGAATTCATTGTAATCACATACCGCAAAATCCCTTTTGAGTGCTTCATCGATCTCTTTTTCTATATGGAAGTTCTTGTTTATTCCAAAATCGATGACATTGCCTGCAATAGCGATTCTTATGGCGGTAAGAAGGCCTTCATTTGACCCTTCAACCTCCTTCTTCAAAGAAGGGTACAGGGCAAGTGCCATGCTGGTACTCTGGTCCTTTATCTTCTTGTACGGGTCTGGATTATCTGTGATTTCCTTGATTTTCTGGTAAATTAGTCTGGCCGTTTCAGGTGGAGAACTTTCGAGCGGGATGTCTTTCAGCATCATCCCCACTTCATCCAACAAGCGTTTTATTTTTCTTTCATCATCGGTTGCCTCCCGGCCTGCACGGAGCGCCTGATTCAAAAAACAGGGAAAGCAGTCAAGATATGTCTTCATGTATCATCCTTTTTCGCCTTAAGGGGCTCATATATCCTTTGGACAAGAAAACGGGATTCCATGAATAAGTCAAGGGTATTTGCTACCTTTCGGTGCAAGTTCTTTTGCATGTTCACCTGTAAAGGAAAGGGGGAGACATTTACTGTCTACAGAGCTAAGATTGTTCTCCAAGAAGATGCGAGCAGAAGATTGAACCATGTTCAGTCTGCTCGTATGAATGAAGGCCCTTGAAGCCCAACGGCAATTTTCTTTAAGAATATCCAAGAGGCTATATGCAGAAAGGCCGTCGAGGTCACCTTCCAATATCAAGTGAACACTGTCGCCACTCGGGTGGACATGAATGTGAAAACTTGAGCCCATATTACCCCTTCCCGGAGGCTTACGTTGCTGCTAAATTCTGTCATCTCCTGCTCATGAGGCCCCCACTCTAAATGGATTGCAGGATTTTCCAATGGCTAGATTGCCCGTCCTGCCAGTCAATCAAATTCAAGAGCTGTTCCTGAATCTTCTGTTTTTACCATACCATCAGTTTCCAATTGAAACAGGCAGATATCTCTGCGATGGATCACCCCTAGAAACCGTTTTTTATCACCTTTTTCCACGACCGGTAGGTAAGGCAACTGATGAGCTTCCAATTGTTTCAGGGCATGGGCTAATCCATCTTCAGCATACAGTGTTTCAACATTATCGGCCACATCCTGAGCAATGATCAAGCGCGTCAGTTCCCGATCAAAAAACAGATCCCGAATAGAGCTCAGAGAAAGCATCCCAATCCACTCGTTGCCTTTACCAACAACAGGCAATGTGGTGTATCTGCTCTTTTGCATGATCTTTATGACCTTATCCAAAGTTGCATCCTGAGGTATGGTATCAATATGATATCTCATGAGATGCTTGATAAGGATAGGACCCTCGTGTTGCTTAATTTTATAGGCATGCCCTCTTCCAAACATTTCCATAAGTCGGTCACGCAGCAGGAGTAGATCGGCCTTCAATTGTTCAATTGTAACAAAAGATAACATCTTTACAATCTTAACCTCCCCTCCTCTAACAAGGCTGAGTTTGGTCAAGATGGGGCCGGCTACTTCAAATACCACAGTTGTAGCCAAGATTATCGAGAGCAAGGGCACGCCAATATCGGGCATTTCCCTGGCCGCCCACGCCGAAAGACCGATTGCAAGGCCTGCCTGGGGTAAAAGCCCCATACCCAAATAGATGCCACTCGGTATACTCACCCCTGCCCATCTCCTTCCCAGTATTGTTCCCAGGACTTTCCCTGTGGCCCTGCCAAGAATGTATATTCCGCCGGCCAGCCCCATTCCCTCTACCATTGCAATATGAAAACTTGCTCCGGAAAATGCAAAAAAAAGGGCATATAGGGGATAGTCCACATCGCTCAATCGTTTAACAGCTACTTTTGCTCTGTCACATGAATTGACCAGAAACGCACCCATTGTCAGATTCGTCAGCAATGAAGAAACAGAAAAATATAGCGACAGTCCGACTCCCAGCAGTATTCCTGCCAGGGAAACAATAAGAAGTTCGCTTTGCTCAAGGCCTCTCCGTAAATAGTAGTGTAAAAACAGCGCAATCCCGAGGCCTAGAATGAAGGGGATAAGCACCCCGTGTGCAACCTGTGAAATTGAAGCAAAAAGAGCCGAAAGCCCATTTGCACCACTCTGAGGAGCAAATGATATGGTACTGGTAGCTATCACGAAAGCGATAATGCAGAACAGATTGTTCAGGCCTATCATAGCCATAATATGGTTTGTGAGGGGCCCCTCAGAATCAAATTCTCTAATGACCAAGAGAGTGGCGGCGGGGGCTGTTGCTATGGAGAGAATCCCGAGCAAGGCAGCCATAACAAATGAGCCACTGAGAACAACGAGCAAGGAAAGAAAAACGATCGCAAACGTGACCAATATGTCGTTTAGGGAGAAAAAGGGTAGTGTTTTTTTGATCCTCCTGAATTTCTTGCTTTGAAATTCCGTTCCAATGTAAAAGGCAATGATCCCTAACGCAATTTCGGTAATAAAAGTGAAATGTGCGACGTCTTGTTTCGTTAATAAGCCTGTCATGGATGGGCCGATAAGGAGACCGGTTAATAGATATCCAGTTACTCGCGGCAGCCGAAAAAAGGACGCAACCCTGCCCCCCATAAGGGCCAGGACTAGAACTACTGCTAGCAGAAGGACGTGATTCATGGATACCCGCCAATGCCTGCCGAAATAGATCCCTTGGAACATGGAATTCAGCTATCCAGGAGATCAATGAACCCAAGGCGCCATTCATACTTCCTTTACTCAGAGACAAGGCACACACTGTTTCCCGAAAGTATAATGCAGTTCAGATGATGTTTACACTCATACGGGCCTTTTTATGCACCTGGGAGTCAACCCAAGAAAGGAGGCCAGCGCATATTGGCGCCAGAGGCCCGCCTGTATGAGCTTGGATATGGCACCCCTGGTGGCAATATTTACAAAGTCAACCAGGAGCATCATAGAGAATACAAAAAACGTGATCAGCAATGAATGCCTTATAATTGGCAGCATTTACATCTCATTGGAACCTCACAAAATGCTGATAATCATCGCGTCATGGCAGTGCCGCATTTTGGGCAGCGCTGATCGTAACAGGGCACGCCTATCTGGTGGGGGATCTTTTCACCACAATTCGGGCAGACACAATCTCCCCCAGGCCCTGCACCGAAACCGCCTTTTTGACCTCTCCCGCCTCCTCGGCCTCCCATGCCTCTTCCAGTACCGGGGCCTTGCCCTCTCGGGCCTGTTCCATCTCCTCTAGGCATATTATTCTCCTCCATTATCATTTGTTGATTGTTTTCCACCTACCCCTTGAAAGAAATACGCTTATCAGAGCTTCCTCAAAGAGCACACCTCAGTAGTCTTCCTTAAAAGACATTATAACACAGAGTATTTTGGGCCTCCTCTGCATTCCCACCAAGCCATCCAGTCAATTTGGAAAGAGAAACAACATAAAACCCATGATTTTTGAGAGGTGGAGGAACAATAGGGGCCTTTATCCGAGCTTTCTTTGTCAGCAAGCAAACCTCCTCTTTTGTCACCTTTCCTTCTACCGGCGCCCCTCTTTCCTGGAAGTCGGGCATTAGTTCTTTAAGGGCAACTGGGTCCATGATAGCTCCGGAGATACTGTGAGAACCCACAAAAGCCCCTTTTTCCAGGACAACTATTGCAATTTCTTCTAATCTTTCTCCTTCCCCCTCTTTTTCTATCTTTTCGTTATGTCTTTTTATCAAAGTTGCAAGATGTAGTGCCCCGCTCAGGCTGGCAACTCCTCCGCCCACAAAAAGGACGTCTACCTCCATGGTATCTCTTTCTTCCACTGGCTATCGCCCTCCGTCAAATAAGGGCCTCGATTTTTGGCCTGATGGTGTCTTCAGGGACGGCCCCCACTACTTTGTCTACTTTTTTCCCGTCCTTAAAAAACATCAACGTGGGTATACCCATAATGGCGTATTCCATAGCTATCTTTTGGGCCTCATCAACATTAATCTTACAGAATTTAAACTTGCCCTCATAATCGCCTGAGAGTTTTTCAACTACTGGCGAAACCATGTGGCAGGGGCCGCACCATGGGGCCCAGAAATCTACCAATACCGCAGTCTCCGATTTCAGCACCTCTTCCTCAAAATTATCTTCTGTCACCTCGTTTACCATCTTTTTCCTCCTTCTCTATTCTGTTTTAATATATGGACTCAAACTTCGGAAACAGTGATTGCATCCTGTTCACATACCTCGATGCAACTCTCGCAACCGATGCATTCCTCTGCGTTAATTGGGACGGATTTCTCATCCTGGATCTCATACACATCCACAGGGCAAACCTCTACACACTCACTACAACAAATACATTTTTCAGCATCTACTTCGGGTTTGTACATTGTTTCTTCTCCTCCATTCTTTAAATTGAAATTCATCCGTTATGTATCTGCTCGGGTTTATCTCGCTTACGGTTCAGGGTTCACGGTTGGTCTCCTTAAGCTTTTCATAGGTTTAAACTTCTACTTTGAACCCTTTAACGAGAGCAATCACACGTTAAGCAATCTGTTTGCCTGCTCAATAAGTAACGATTTGAACCGGTCCAGTGTGATGGGATACGCCTGGATGGGTATTCCCATCCAATCGGAATATCCCAGGAACTCCTCAGGTCTCTCGGCCATATACCGGTCGATGTAACCTATACCATCAAGGACAATCGCGCCTCCGGTGTGCCTCGGAAAATTCTCATTGGCGAGCCCCTTGTCCCATCCTTTAAATACATAATGTCGGAATTTTACCCAGCCCGGAGTCATCCACCAGACCTTTTCTCCGCCCGCAACCTCTTGCGCTATCTTGTCACGTTCCTCTTCGCTTGTAAGCATACCCATACAGTGGGTAGTATTGATTCTCGCCACATTGGGTCCTTGCTCTTCAATAATCTTTTTCATGGTTCGGGTGGGGTTATCTCCATTCACATAGCAAAACTTGCCCCCATAAACCACGAGGACCTTGTCCGCCTTTTCTTTGGCCTTGTTGATTCTGTAGATCAGTTGTCGTTCGAGTTCCCGTGGTATCTCGTGAAGCCCCGGTGTGTTATAGAAAACGTGTTTTGCATCCAGAAATCCCTCCTGTTGTAAATACTTGAGCTCTAAACTCAATGTACCACATGACACTATCGCAATGTCTGAAAACGATACCCGATCCATCACACTCCTCCCTTATCTGAATGTTGGAATCCCACCTCGACTGGCTTTTTGCAATCATCCGGCTTGATATCTATTCGGAAAATCGGATAGCCGAAAAGAAAGGGCGCCTTTAAGGCAATCCTGGATACACCGGCCACAGCCAATACACTTCTGGGCATCTACCTGAGCTATTTCCTCTACGGCAATTGCCCCCACAGGACAAGCGTCTTCACAGACCCCGCACCCCACGCACTTTTCTGTTTCCACAAATGCCTTCCATTGGGAAGCTGCGGGTGTCCTCCGACCGATCTGTCCGATTCGTGCTTCCAAAAAACCAAGCCTGGCCTGAATCGCCTTTGCCCTTGATTTAAGCCCCTCAATCTCTCTTGCACGGCTAATCTCATCTTTCATTTGCAGTGCCTTTCAATAATTGCGGGCAAGCTCATGCCCGCTTTGGACAGCGCTGAAGATATCCTTCACTTCACGTGCATCCCCGATTATTTCAATCTTGGAAACGGCCTTGAGGATTTCCTCATCAGGCCCCGGCGCCGGAAGCATCCCGGATGCAAGTATAACCGTCTGAAAGGGCTCAATAGACATTTCCACACCATCTTTTTCGATTTCAATATTCCGTTCCAGAAACGCCTTTACCCTTGTGTGAGGCATAATCGTAACCTTGGACATCTTATCAATCCTCATGAGAACGAGTTTCTTTGTGATCATTTCCATCATGCTCCCGATGGGATCAGTACGCTTTGTAGCTACTACCTCATAACCATCATCTCCAAGGCTTTCCGTAATTTCCAGGCCAACTCTCCCTGCCCCGATCACGAGCACCCTGTGACCCTCAACCTCTTTTCGCCCTTCAAAATATTCCAGGGAAGTCAATACATGCTGATCTGTAAGCCCTGGGATATCCGGGCTATTTTGGACAGCGCCCGTTGCCCATACAAGGAGTTCTGGCCTGATCTCCCTGAAAAAACCTGCATCCACGGCACGATTCAAGAGGATTGAAGCCCCACTCGTCTTGGCCAGCCCTTCAAGGGCTTCCAGACCCATTTTCATTTCCGCCTTGCCAGGGGCCTGCCAGGCAAGCGCAAATTGTCCACCCAGATGATCTCCTTTTTCGGCCAGAGTGACCTTATGCCCGCGTCGTGCCATGTAAAGTGCGGCGCTCATGCCGGCAGGCCCTCCTCCTGCAATTAATACCTCCAGGGGATTCGTCGTTTTTTCTAACGGAGGCAGACCTATTTCCGGATTCAGGTTGCAGCCCAAGGGCTGGCCATTTTTCAGGCGATGTAGACATCCCTGTAAGCAGTACCCGCAAAAAATGATATTATCCTTATGTCCTTCCCATTTCTCTATCAATTCAGGGTCTGCTATCAGTGGCCTTCCCAGTGCCACTAGATCGGCAAGGCCCTGGTCCACTATCTTTAGCACCTTTTCTTTTCTCCCCATCCTGCCGGCTACAATGATAGGCAAAGAGGTCTGTTCCCTAACCCAGGATAATGCCTCCCTCTGGGGCTTGTCAGGAAGGCTGCCATGGTGAAAGTACCAGGGTGGGCTAAAGCACGCATTTCCCATGCCCACGTGCATGGCCACAAATCTTTGTTCCTCAGCTAATCGTAACAGGGGCAGAAGATCTTCCCTGCTGATGCCAAACACCGGCGACATCTCATTACCGGAGATCCTGAGGATGATCGGAATATCCGGGGCCCCTTCTTTGACCTTTAAAAAGACCTGTTTTGCAAAGAGTGCCCTGTCCTGTCCAAAGCGATCATCCCTCTTGTTCAGCTTTGAGTTCAGGAATTGGGAAATGAGATAGCCGTGGCCTCCTTGAATTTCGATCAAATCAAACCCGGCACTCACGGCCTTTTGGGCTGCAGACCCGTAACCATCAAGGATTTGCTCGATTTCCTTATCTGTCAGAGCATTTGAATCCTGGCCGGTAGTTGGACAAGTAATTGTTGAAGGGGCCTTTGGTCTCCCACCAATCACCTTCGGGTTGGCTCCCGCGCCCGCATGATTCAGGTGCAGACATACTAGTCGCCCCTCTGCGTGTATAACATCCACAATCTTCTTCAGCTCCTGAGCACTTTCTGGATGGTGCACGCAAAGCTGCCTCGGATGTTCCCTTCCCTCGGGGGAAACAGCGGCAGGTTCCAGGATCAGGACCGCCGGGCCATTTCTTGCGATCTGTCTGTAGAAGCCTAATTGACGGTCTGTCACTGTCCCATCAGGGTTTCCATAACCAAGCTTGATGGGTGCAAGTACAAATCGATTTACTAGATCCAAATTGCCAAGCGTAAACCCTTTGAACATCCTTTTCATGAATGACCTCCTTTCAAATTGTGCCTTGATCAGTCCAGTATGCTCTCCAGGGCCTCGGAAAGGGCATCTTGGGGTTGAAGACCCACAAAGCGTCTGGCCTCCTTACCCTCTTTAAAGAGAACCAGGGTCGGAATGCTCTGTATTCCAAGCCTTATTGCCAGGGATTGATTCTCATCCAGATTCATTGCCGCGACTGAGGCCCTTCCCTCAAATTGTGAGGCAAGTTGCCTGATTATGGGTTCTTGTGTACGACACGGTGCGCACCAGGGTGCGTTGAAATCTACGAGGGTAACGCCTTTATTGGTTGCTTTTTCAAACTCCTCGACAGATCGCAATTCTTTGACCTCCACTCCTCTTGCCTCCTCTGCTGCCACCATTCTATGATTTCTTTGTTGCATCACCATTCGTTTGGCCCTTTCAAACTGCAAAAGTGGTAACATTTTAGCCATTTGAAATAAGGTATCGCTAAGATGGGGTGGGGGATGTTTTAGTCCAGGTAGATGTGGCAGCGATATAACTGCGGCCCTTTGTGCGCCCCGATTTATGCCGATCCCATCATTTTTTGGCGTGCAGAAAAATGTCCCTCACCCCGGCATTTTTCAAAGATCTAAAGTGTTACCAAAAGTGTTATAAGACTTTAACTTCAAGGCCCATGCCAGAAATTGTGCGAATCGTGCGGCAAGGATATCCCTATTGCCTATGGGTAAATAACCCGTGGATATACCAAGGAAACCAGGTCTGAC
>Ga0307425_1000203_pt1 | contig 37261 bp, 32 predicted proteins | sample SalMarWE160330MG_FD_202152 | JGI IMG/M metagenome (GOLD analysis project Ga0307425, IMG submission 202152) | Salt marsh sediment microbial communities from the Plum Island Ecosystem LTER, Massachusetts, United States - WE1603-30 | ecosystem: Environmental > Aquatic > Marine > Intertidal zone >... | reverse complement strand
CCGCCGAGGCGAGTGCATACTGCACACCTGCCTCGACGACGGGACGCGACAGGTAAACAGGGCGTCCTGCTGCCAACGCGCTCTCTGCCGGGTCGCGCCACTGCCACTCGAGCGAATCGACGCTCAAGACCTGCGCGTCTTGCGCACGTCCCTCGACCCATTGTCCATACCAGAGCACTGTGGCAGGCAGCCAGTCGCTGACTAGCAGGGCTCCGGGCTCGACCGACGTGAGCGCCAGTTGCTCGTAGGCGTGCCCAAAAGCGTACGCCGCATATCCGCGCCGTTGGTCCATGCCCTGCCAACGATCGGCGCATAGGCTCACGGGCAGTGTCGCAACCAGCAACAGCCAGGCGAGGGACAGATGAGGCCGCACGCTTGCCAGTCGTGCCGGAAATGGCAAGTGGCGCTCTAACCGGCGCAGCACGGCATCGACCGCAACCGCAGCACAGGGCGCCAGCCAGACATAGGCCGGCAGGCAGTAGATCGGCGCGTTTGGCACGTCATAGTTGAGGGCAAAGCCGAGTTGAGCCACCACGCCCCCCAGGATGACCCAGGCCACAAGCCGCTGGCGGCGCAGCAGCAAGGCCCAGCCAGCGAGCGCCAGGATAAGGCCGAGCGGCCCGAACTGGCCCACCACGAGCGGCGCAAAGGTCGCTGCACGGCCAGAAAGCATCACCGTCAGGCCACGCACCGATCCGCCACTGCGGAACAGCCCACTCTGGTACGCTCGTGCCAGGACCAGGTCGAGAAAAGCGCGTAGAGAATCGATCCGCACGAACGCATAGGGCGGGTCGAGTGCACTGAACATGGGAAGCAGGGCATATAGCAGCAGTGGCAAGAGGCCAGCAAGCAGTGGGCGCCAGAGCAAAGCCGGCCTCAGGCTGTCTCGATCTGTGAACCAGATCAGGGCCAGGTAAGCAGGTGCCAGGAGCAGCATCGTGCGGTGGTGGGTCAGCGAGAGGCCATAGACCAAAGCCCAGGCGGTCAGCCAGCCCCTGGCCCCCTGCCCGGCTCGGCAGGCCGCTCGCCACCGCAGGCCCAGCCACAGCGTGGCCCCGACGAAAGCAGCGTGCAGCGCATACTTTTCGGCAATGACGGCCTGGCTCCAGAGCGTGTCGGATACCAGCAGCAGCCCGGCACCCAGCAGCGCGGCAGGACGCCGGAGCGCGAGCGTCATCCCGGCCCGGTAGACCGCCCACACTGCTGCAGATGCAGCGACGGCAGAAAGCAGGTTGATCCGATATGCGACACTGCCGAGCGGTACCCAGGTCAAGAGCTTGCCCAGTACGACATAGAGCGGGTAGCCGGTCGGGTGCGGGATGCCCAACGTAGGCGCGACCAACTGGAACTCGCCGCTATCGCCGGGCAGCACTGAGGGAGACAGTGTGGCGACGTATACGACAAGCGCCGTACCGAAAATCAGTAGGTCCCACGCCCACGCCACCCTCTTTCCGCTGCTGGAGCGTGCCTTTCTTTCCTCAAGTAAAGAATGCCCGCCGTAAAAGACGCTGCCCGGCGGCTTGCTCTGCTCGAGTGCCACTGCCGCTGCCCGAGCTCGGGCCAGCCACAGCACGCCGCCGAGGCCGGCGACGAGCGCAGCACCGCCCCACAGTGGAGCAACTGCGGGCTGGACGAGGTAGCCAAGGCCCAGTCCCAAAGGCCAGGACCGTTCAACCAGCCGTGCAGGCGGTTCTCGACGACCGGCATAGCGGACCGCGGGAGGCGCCAAGATAGCGCAGGCAAGGCCAAACACGAGCGCAGAAGAGCATCGCCACGAGAACCAGAGGGGAATCAGCTCGAACACGACCCGTCCCAGCAATGCGCCCCATAGTCCGCCCGAGAGGGCAACCAGCGCCCATCCCAGCACAGACACGCGGCTGCGCATGGACCACGCACCCTTCATGCTAGATAGCCCAAAGAACCTACACCCCGCACGTCCACGGTACCCCCTTTGCCCACCGGGGTGGCCTTCTACGCGTGAGCACGATCCAGCGCGTCGGCCTCAGGAGCGAAATCATACCAGATCTCGCCCGGCTCGTCAACGCAACACGATGGGATAGGTCCGGGACAGGATCCCCAGGCGGGAATCTGGACCGCAGCAGGCAATGGCATGCCGGTGTGCCCGCGGTCATTGTCAGGCAGCGTTCTGGGCCGCGTCTAGATCCCTCTGACACGCACGCTTTCGACGTAGGGCCGGACCAGCTCGGCCATGGCCTTGATTCGGGAAGGGGAATAGGGGGGTCGGTCCATCATCGCCGGATCGAGGGTGTTGCGGGGCACGAATTGCTGCAGATAGTAGCTGCGCGCGCCATCGATCTGCTCTCCGATGCGCACGATGTCGTCCTCGTCCAGGATCCCGGGTACGACCGTAGTCCGAAACTCGTACTCGATCTCGCTTCCAAGCAAGAGATCGATGCTACGGACGATCCGCGCTGTGTCGATCTGGGTACCCGTAGCTTGCGCATACTTGTGCAGGGGTGCCTTGACATCCATAGCCACATAGTCCAGGGTTCGATCTGCGACGGCTTTCTCCAGCAGATCCGGCAGATAACCGTTCGTATCGAGCTTGACCGAGAAACCCAACTGGCGCAGGCGCACGACAAAGGCCGGCAGATCCGGCTGCAGCGTTGGCTCGCCGCCGCTCAGAACGACCCCATCCAGCACACCGCGCCGCTGTTCGAGGAATGTCCAGATCTCATCCTCCGCTAGATCGGGAAGCTGGTTGGGATAGAGGACCAGATCCGCATTGTGACAGTTTGGACAGCGAAAATTGCAGCCTCCACTGAACAGGGAGGCTGCAATTCGCCCGGGGAAATCGACCAGCGAGGACTTTACCCAGCCTTTGATGTGCATTCACGCTCGCTCGCGCGCTCCAGGTGATAGGTCTGCCGGTCCTCGAACTCTTGCTGCTTGCCCTTGTTCCAGTTCTGGACCGGTCGCAGGTAGCCTACGATTCGGGAATACACTTCGCACGGGATCTGTTTCGTCTTTTGTACCATGATTATCTCCTTGTTCCTCAATCGTCAAACTTGCAGGGATAGCGAATCAGGATATGCAGCACCTTAGCCAGGTTCCGTACCGAATCGCTCCAGGTCTTCTTCGCTGTGCTCGTATGGACAATAAGGGTGTTCGCCCGCGATATAGCCGTGCACGGGACAGATACTAAAGGTCGGAGTCAGCGTATAGTAAGGCAAGCGGTAGCGCTCTGCGATGCGGCGCACCAACAACCGCGCCTGCCGCCAGTCATCGATCTGTTCTCCCACAAAGCCGTGGAACACGGTCCCGCCCGTATAGAGCACCTGCAGATCGTCCTGGTGTTCCAGTGCCTCAAAGATATCGGGCGTATAGCCGACGGGCAGATGGGTGGAATTGGTATAGTATGGCACGTCATCCGTGCCCGCCGCAATCATCTCCGGGTGCTCGGTCTTGTCCAGCTTGGCCATGCGATACGTTGCCCCCTCTGCCGGCGTGGCCTCGAGGTTGTAGAGATGCAGCGTCTGTTCCTGGTACTCGGTGAGGCGCTCACGCATGAAGGCCAACACGCGCACGGCAAACGCCTTGCCCATTGGATCACCGATATCAACCCCGAGAAAGTTCAGGCAAGCTTCGTTCATCCCATTGAGGCCGATCGTGGAGAAATGGTTGGCCCAATAGGTGCCCTGGCTCTGCTTGATGCCACTGAGATAGTGCCGGCTGTAGGGATAGAGCCCTTGCTCCGTGAGCTGTTCGAGGATCTTGCGCTTGATCTCCAGGCTCGTCTTGGCTTTGTCCATATTCTGTGCAAGCCGGGAAAAGAACTCGCCCTCGTTTTCCGACAGGTAGCCGAGGCGCGGCAGGTTGATGGTCACGACGCCGATCGAGCCGGTGAGCGGGTTGGCCCCGAACAGGCCCCCGCCGCGCTTGCGCAGCTCACGGTTGTCCAAGCGCAGCCGGCAGCACATCGAGCGCGCATCCTCCGGTCGCATATCGCTGTTGATAAAGTTGCTGAAATAGGGAATGCCGTACTTGGCGGTCATGCGCCACACCGGCTCCAACACCGGGTTGTCCCAGTCGAACCCCTGCGTGATATTGTAGGTGGGGATCGGGAACGTAAACACGCGTCCCTTGGCATCTCCCTCTAGCATAACCTCGGCAAAGGCGCGGTTGATCATGTCCATCTCGCGCTGAAAGCCACCGTACGTCTCTTGGCCGAGTTCACCGCCGACGATGATCGGTTCGTCGCGCAGCACGAGCGACGGCACGAGATCAAAGGTCACGTTGGTGAACGGTGTCTGGAAACCCACCCGCGTTGGAACGTTGATATTAAAGATGAATTCTTGCATGGCCTGCTTGACACTGGCATAGTCGAGTCCATCGTAGCGGACAAAGGGCGCGAGCAGGGTATCAAAGCTCGACATTGCCTGCGCACCGGCCGACTCGCCCTGCATGGTGTAGAAAAAGTTCACCAACTGCCCCAACGCAGTGCGAAAATGCTTGGGTGGCTTGCTCTCCAACATGGCCGGTACGCCCCCGAAACCGATGCGCAGCAGATCCTGCAGGTCCCAGCCACAACAATAGGTGGACAGCATCCCCAGGTCGTGGATATGAAAGTCGCCTGCGATATGCGCATTCTGCACCTCGGCAGGATAGACCTTCTGCAGCCAATAGCGTGCCGCGATCGAGGAGGCGATGTAAAAGTTCAGTCCCTGCAGCGAGTAGTTCATGTTGCTGTTCTCGTTCACTCGCCAATCAGCCCGCTGCAAATAGTCCTCGACCAGGGCTTCCGCATCCAGGATCATCCGTCGGGCATCGCGCACCTCTGCACGCTGTTGCCGGTAGAGGATGTATGCTTTGGCGATGGCGGGCTTGCCCGACTTGATCAGCACCTCCTCCACGATGTCCTGGATCTCCTCGACGTGCGGAAGGTGACCATTGCTGCCTACTCGTTCCTCGACCAGGCCGGTCACAGCCCAGGAGAGCGTCTCTGCCCACGGTCGCCCCTCCCCATCGCCGACGGCATGAGCTGCAGCATGGATCGCGTTCTCGATCCGGGTCCGGTCAAAGGCGACGATGGAGCCATCTCGCTTTACCACACGGTTCAGAGGCATTGGCCCCTCCTTGATTCTGATTCAATATATCGTCAGCTCTTGCCGCGACGGGCAAGCAGCCGGTCGACCTCTTCCTTCATGCTCTCCAGATCGGTCAGTGGCAGATAAACGGAGGCAAACAGGATATAGGCCAGTTCGTCGAGCTCTCTCAAGCGCTCCATCACCAGGTCACCCACCACGTAGCTCGGCACCTCGGCCTTTCCCATGTGCTGCACGTCCGACTCAACCTGGTCAACCAGCCTCTCCAGATCTTCCATGGAGACCGGGCGCTTGGCACACGCCTTGCGCACACCCAAGGCAAGCTTCTCCGGGTCGAACTCTTCGCGTCGCCCATCGCGCTTGACTACCATCGGGTTGCTCAATACGACACGCTCGTACGTGGTAAAGCGCTTCTCACAAGTACTGCACTCGCGGCGGCGGCGGATCCGCTCACCCGAGGTACGCGTGTCGATAACGCGAGAGTCGGCCGAACCACAGAATGGGCACCTCATAACGTTCTCCACAGGCCAGAAAAGCAGGGACTAGGAATCCCGTGCGAAGATGAGTCCCTCCCGGAGATGATCGCTCCAGGACGGCCCGAGCATCCGCCGCAAGCAACAAAAACGACACGACCTCGTCGGAACGCCAGAATCGTGTCGGTTGCTTGCAGCAACTCAGATGAAGGTGGATAGACCTTCTATGACAAGGGTTTTCATGGCGAAGGCATCGCTACAAACCACGTCCCCCCCTTGCACACGCGCGCAAGCACCAAGGCACTATATGTAGGAATCTGCCGACCGAGGGCTACTAGATATAGTGTTTGAACTGTGAGTATAATACCACAAACCTCTAGGGTGCGCAAGACCTTTTAGCCGTTTTCACGCCAAATTCACCTTAAAGATCTCGGGATTGGCTCGGGAGGAGACGACGTGTTACAATACGACTCATTGGCACCACCGATTACACGATTCCATGGAGATATATATGCCGCGCCTACTGCGCACCGCTCCCGGACATCCCTATCCGCTGGGCGCAACAGTTTATCCCGAGGGTGTTCATTTTGCCCTCTTTACCCAGAATGCCACTGCAGTGGAGCTCTTGCTGTTCGATCATTTTGCCGACGCGACGCCTGCCAACGTCATCCGGCTGGATCCCCGCGTCAACCGCACCTTCTACTACTGGCATGTCTTTGTTTTTGACCTTTCGCCTGGACAGATCTATGCATACCGCGTCTATGGGCCCTATGCCCCGCAGGAAGGACATCGCTTCAACCCAAACAAGGTCTTGCTGGACCCCTACGCCCTCGAGGTCATCTATGGCGATAACTGGTCGCGTGACGCGGCTAAGGACATGGCGGACAACACTGCCAGCGCACTCAAGGGCCTGGTCATCGATCCGTCAGACTATGATTGGGAGGGTGACACCCCCCTTCATCGTCCCTTCAACCGCACCATCATCTATGAGATGCACGTCGCCGGCTTTACCAAGCATCCATCCTCGGGTGTCGAGTACCCCGGCACCTATCGTGGGCTGATCGAGCGGATCCCCTACCTGCAGCAGTTGGGCGTCACCGCCGTGGAGTTGCTACCCGTCCAACAGTTCGACAGCCAGGACGTGCTAGACCGAAGCCCCACGAGAGAGGGCCTAGGAACCTGCACCTCGAACTACTGGGGGTACAACCCCATCGCCTTTTTCGCCCCCCACCGCGAATACTGCACCGACCTCGAGCGAGGAAAGCCCGTCGCCGAGTTCCGCGACATGGTCAAGGCGCTGCATCGGGCAGGGATCGAGGTCATCCTCGACGTCGTGTTCAATCACACAGCCGAGGGGGGACGCGGAGGGCCTACGATCTCATTCCGTGGCCTGGAGAACGAGGCCTATTACCTGCTCGGACAAGATCCGAGCGAATACAGCGATTATACCGGGACGGGGAACACGCTGAACGGCAACCATTCTATCGTTCGGCGTCTGATCCTGGATGCGCTGCACTATTGGACCAACCAGATGCACGTCGACGGTTTTCGCTTCGATCTGGCCTCGGTCCTATCGCGTGACGAATGGGGAGAGCCGATGCGTAGCCCACCCATCCTGTGGGACATCGAGTCCGACCCTCATCTGGTCGGTGCCAAGATGATCGCCGAAGCGTGGGACGCGGCAGGGCTGTACCAGGTCGGCACGTTTATCGGGCATCGCTGGGCCGAGTGGAATGGCCGCTATCGCGACGACGTGCGGCGCTTTCTGCGTGGCGACGAGGGCGCGGTGGTCGACTTTGCCGCGCGCCTTACCGGCAGCCGCGACATCTACTCGGCACCTGATCACGCGCTGCACCGCAGCATCAACTTTGTGACGGCACACGATGGATTTACTCTCAACGATCTCGTCTCCTACAACCGCAAGCACAACGAGAGCAACAGGGAGGGAAATAGGGACGGGTCTGACTATAACTTGAGCTGCAATTATGGAAAGGAAGGACCAACCGACAGGCCTGCGATCCAGGCGATCCGGCTGCAACAGATCAAGAACGCGATCGCCATCCTGTTCATCTCGCAGGGCACGCCCATGCTCCTCTATGGCGACGAGGTGCGCCGTACGCAGCGGGGCAACAACAATGCGTATTGTCAGGATAACGAGATCAGTTGGTTCAACTGGGAGGATCTAGCGAGGCAGAAGGAGCTGCTTCGGTTCGCGCAGCAGATGATACGGCTCAACCGCAGACATCCGGTGCTCAACCTGGAGGTATATCCGAGAGATCCGGCCCAGAGAAGGAGCACTGGTAAAGAGAAAGACGCCCTTCCCTACGACGTGCATGAATGCGTAACCTTCCACGGGGTCAAGCTGTACCAGCCAGATTGGGGATACGAATCCCACAGCATCGCGCTGGGCCTGAGCGGCAGGGACGTCGATGATGATATGCACATCATGATCAACGCCTACAGGAAAGGTCTCGTGTTCGAACTACCACCACGCCCGGTGGACAGCCCTTGGCTTCGTCTGGTGGACACTTCGCTGCCCTCCCCATACGATATTGCCGACCCCGGGCAAGAACAAGCAGTGGTAGGGACGACCTACCGCGTGCAGGCTCGCTCGGTCGCGATCCTCCTCGCACACGCGCACCCCCAGAAGATCGGCAGCAGCGAGTAGGGGCAGTACACTGCCCCTACTCAGGCCAGGCATTAGAAGTGCTACCGACGTCGCAGGAAGGGTGGAATGTCCAGCTCGTCGTTTCCAGAGAACTGCGGAATCTGCATCTCGATCTGAGGCCGAGCCTGCTGCCGCGTCTGCTGAGATGTGCTCTGCCGCTCGGACGCTGCCGGTGAAACGGCTGCCGGCCGGCGCCGCGTGCTGCTTGGGGCTACCGTGGTGTCGAACCCGGTAGCAACGACGGTGATGTGTACCTGATCGTCCAGGCTCTCGTCGATCACGGCACCAAAGATGATATTCACCTCTGGGTGTGCCGTCTGGCGGATGATCTCGGCCGCCTCGTTCACCTCGAACAGGCTCAGGTCGGCACCACCAGTCACGTTGAAGAGAATGCCACGCGCGCCGTCGATCGTCACATCGAGCAACTGGCTCGAGATGGCCATCTGTGCAGCATCTACAGCGCGATTGTCGCCACTGCCATGCCCAACGGCCATCAGTGCTGCACCGCCTTCGCTCATGATCGACCGCACGTCTGCAAAATCGAGGTTGATCAGCCCGGGCACGGTGATCAGCTCAGAGATGCCCTGGATTCCCTGGCGCAGCACGTCGTCAGCGACGCGGAACGCTTCCTGCAGCGATGCCCTCTTGTCGACGATCTGCAGCAGGCGGTCGTTTGGGATCACGATCAGCGTGTCCACTTCTTGCTTGAGCTGCTCGATCCCGTCTTCGGCGACCTTGGCGCGGCGCGATCCCTCGAAAGTAAAGGGACGGGTCACCACGCCGATGGTCAGGGCTCCGACCTCCCGCGCGATGGACGCCGCAATTGGCGTCGCACCTGTACCGGTGCCTCCGCCCATCCCTGCGGTCAAGAAGATCATGTCCGCTCCGCGCATGACCTCGTAGAGATCATCGCTGGACTCTTCGGCTGCCTTGCGCCCAATCTCCGGATCGCCTCCAGACCCGAGCCCCTTGGTCAGCTTTTCACCGATCCGGATGCGCATGGGGGAGTCCGAGAGCATCAGCGCCTGCGAATCCGTATTCACGGCCACAAACTCGACACCCTGGATCCCTTCCATAATCATGCGGTTCACAGCATTCGAACCGCCCCCACCCATGCCCAGCACTTTGATCCGGGCAAAATTCTCCACCGACTCGTACGCGCGTGCTTCCATGTTCTGGCCTCCCTCTGTTACTCCACCCTGCTTGCGTCCTTCGCCCATTCCACTCTCCTCACGTCGTCGCATTCGCCTTCGGTCCATGGCGCCTCCCCGTCCCTACGGCTGGACATCATATCCTAATCAGGCAACAGGTTGCGGAACCACTTGACCACGCGATCGCCCATCGGTGATTTAGCAGGGCGCGGTCGCACAGTCGACTTGTGATTCTTCTCCCACATTAACAACCCCACACTCGTGGCAAAGGCTGGGTGAGTCAGTTGATCCACCAGCCCTTGCAGATCCTGCGGGCTGCCCACTCGCACGGGTAGTCCTACCACGCCGCGAACGATATCGCAGATGCCTGGCAGGTCAGCCGTGCCACCACACAGCACCACCCCAGCAGGCAACAAGCCATCGTATCCCGAACGCTTGATCTCCTGAAGGATCATGTTCGCGATCTCTTCGACGCGCGCGTTCAGGACCTCTGCTAGCAGCCGCTGTGGAATCTTTTGGTGTGACGCTTCGCCAAAAGCCGCGATATCGAGCTCGCGGTCGGCAGGTACTTCATCTGGACAGGCATGTCCCCACTTTTTCTTGAGCTCCTCTGCCTCATCGAACGGCGTGCGCAGGCAGATAGCCACGTCGTTCGTGAGGTGATTTCCTCCTACCGGAAGAACGGCCGTATGCCAAACACTACCCTCGATAAAGATCGCGATATCGGTCGTCCCCCCGCCGATGTCGGCTACGGCCACCCCCATGTTCCGCTCATTGTCGGTCAGGATCGCCTCACCGGAGGCCAGTGGCGCGACGATCAACTCGTCGAGCTCGATGTTGAGCGAGTTAATACACTTGACGAGGTTCTGGATCGAGGGCGTCGATCCGGTTACCAGGTGTGCCTCGACCTCCAGCCGGGCACCGTACATGCCGCGCGGATCGCTCACTCCCTCCTGGCCATCTATCGAATAGCCTCTCGGCACGACGTGGAGGACTTCGTGGTGCTCCGGGATCGAAACCGCCTGCGAGGCATCCAGCGCACGTCTCACGTCTTCGTCCGTGATCCCCTGATCACCGCGCGGGACACCGACCACGCCGCGGCTGTTCCGCGACGTGATGTGTGTACCCGCGATGCCGACATTGGCGCCCGTGACCTGGTAGCCCGAGATCCGCTCTGCACGCTCGACAGAGGCTACGATTGCGTCAGCGGCTTCGGCCGCATTCACGACCACCCCCTTGCGCAGGCCGCGGGACGCACTGATCCCTACCCCAACGATCCGGAACACGCCCAGCTCATTGACCTCGCCCACCAACGTACACACCTTGGTGGTTCCTACGTCAATGCTGGCTATCGACCTTTCCACGTGGGCCTCCTCCAGGTGCACGCAGCACCATCAGCCGATCTGACTTCGCCTCTGCCACCATCTGCGAGCGCGGTACAGCAGGAGACGTCGTATAATGGCCAGGTTGTTGAACATGCGCACACCGAAAGCAATCACCGCAGCAAGATAGAGTTCGACACCCAACCGATCGCCAACGATTGTCAACAAGACTGCCAGGAAGACATTGATCACCAACCCGCTCACAAAGACCATGTTGTCGTACTGGTCCTGCATATCCGCGCGCAACGCGCCTAGCACAGAGTCGAGAGCGGCTAGTATGGCCAGAGCGGTATAGCGAGCGTACTCGGCCGGGATCCGGATCGAGAAAATGGACCCGATCACCAGCCCGAGCAGTAATCCAATGAGCGGCAACCACATACTTGCCCTCCCAGCAGTTCGTGCCGCTACCGATAGTACGGGCTCTCAGGGAACCGTACATCCACGACCGACGGCTGCTCCACGTTCTCGTCGGCAAAGCGTCGTTCGATGGTACGTAACGCCTGGACACGAGGTCCCATGTCGGCGCCCTTGCCGAGGTACACTGTCCAGCCCCGCGCATGTGTGAACCGCAGCCCGGTAGATGGCGCGTACTCTACCACGTCGAGCTCGGGCAGCAACTGCGTCAACTGTCGCGCGGCGGCAACCGCTTCCACGTCCACTTGCTCTACTCCGCGTGGGCGGGTATCCCGGACGGTCAGGGAAGGGTCATCGCCGCCCTGCGCTGGATGCAGGTTGCCCCCGTCGTCTACCCAGTAGCGCTGATTCCCGATCAGCCACATGACCTGCTTGCCTTGCTCCTCGACCGTCAGATGGACCACGTTCGGCAGGCCATAGCGCACACGCACATCGCGGATCGGTGGCAGAGCTTCGATGATCGACTGAGCCACCTGGTGCGGCTTGACCCAGAAGACGCTGTAGCCATAGACGCCACTCGCGGCAGCAATCGCCTCGCCGGATACGCGCTGATTCCCCTCGATCGTGATCTGGTTCACGTAGAAGCGGTTCGAAACGAAAAACCACACGAGCAGCCAGAGCAGCCCGCCCAGGAAGAGAATATTCAGTGCCTGGTTCCCGTTGATGCGCATAGATGACCGAGATGCCACCTTCATCTGGTGAGCGCGTGCCTCAGCTCGGTACGCTGCCAGGCGCGACCGCGATCGTCGGTTGCGCTTCTTTCCCGGCCACAGGCCGCGCAACGATAGTGTCCGCCTACGGTCGTAGACACGAAGGCGCGTAACCGAAGAAACCGCTTCGTACCGCGACCTAGAGCGTCGACTCTTTTGGCGGCCAGCCCGACGCCATCTAGACCTCCTACTCCTCATCCCTGTCCTGCGTCTTCCCGTTTCATACCCCAATCCAAACACGGTCCCCCCTACTCGTGTCCGATCGAGCGTCTGGCTATCCTTCTGCCTCCACCTGGAACGATGTCTCTGACCGGCTGCGATCCTCAAACCGCTCAATAGCCAACTCGATCAAGCGATCGATCAATTCCGGGTAAGCGATACCCGTCGCATCCCAAAGCTTGGGATACATGCTGATCTGCGTGAATCCCGGAATGGTGTTCAGCTCGTTGATCCACAACTTGCCCGTGACCCTGTCGAGCAAAAAGTCGGCGCGCGCCATACCCGCGCAATCCAGCGCCTGGTAGGCTGCAATGGCCATCTTCCGAACCCGCTCTCTCGTCCGCTCATCCAAGGGCGCTGGTATACGAAGCTCTGAATCATCATCGATGTACTTGGCCCGGTAGTCGTAAAACTCACGGCTCGGAACAACCTCACCCGGCACACTCGCGATCGGATCGTCATTACCCAGCACGCTGACCTCGATCTCACGCGCATCAATGCCCTGCTGAACAATCAACTTGCGATCGTAACGTGCCGCCCTGTCGAGTGCGGCGGGTAGTTCACCCCGATCGTGTGCCTTGCTGATCCCGACACTGCTGCCGAGGTTCGCAGGCTTGACAAACACGGGATAGGGCAGCGCCGCCTCGATCTGTTCGAGCACCCGTGCAGGATGCTGCTGCCAGGCTTTGCGCTTAACAACGACGTATGGCGCGACGGGCAGGTCGTGGGCTCGAAGGATGTCGCTAGCTATAGCCTTGTCCATGACCGCAGCCGAGGCCATCACACCACAGCCGACGTACGGCACGCCTGCCAGTTCGAGCAAGCCCTGTACAGTTCCATCCTCGCCATACGTACCGTGCAACACCGGAAACACGACATCCAGTTCGGCAAGCCGCACAGCAGTGATCGCACGCTCCTCTGGCTCGCTCCCTGCACTCGCCTGTAGGTTCCACAGTCCACGGCGAGAGGGATCAGCGAGCAGCGTCGCCGGGCATCCCTCGCTCGCCGAGCCCGCGCTGAGCATGTGAAGTGGGTCACCACCGACGATCCACTCGCCTTCCTTGGTGATGCCGATAGGCACGACCTCGTACTGCTCCCGGTCGATGTTTTCGAGGATCGATTGTGCTGACGCCAACGAGACCTCGTGCTCACCAGAACGGCCCCCAAAGAGAATGCCGACACAGATCTTGCGTTGAGCAGCGTTCATCTCGTTTACCATTCTCCAACCAGTTCCACTTCTAGCTCCAGATCTTCACCGAACTGCGTCTTGACTTCTCCCTGCGCCAGATCGATGAGCGCCTTTACGTCTCTTGCGGTCGCGTTGCCCAGATTGACGATATAATTAGCATGCTGGGGCGAGATGATCGCATCGCCGCGCCGCACACCCTTTAACCCGGCCTGTTCGATCAAAAAGCCCGCCGGGTACTTTTCCGTGCGCTTGAATACCGATCCACAGCTTGGCGCCGTCGGATGGCGTTCTGCGCGGTAGCGGGTGTACTCTGCTGCACGCGACGCAATCTCCTCAAGATTGCCTGGACGCAGCGAGACCGTCGCGCTGAGCAGGATCGCCCGTTCAGCCCGAGGCTGGCGCTTGAACATGCTGTCCCGGTAGCAGAAACCACAGTCCGGGTTGCTCAACTGCTCGATCTGGCCGTTGGGCTGCAGTGCCTCGACCGAGATCAAGTTATCACAGACATAGCCTCCATAGGCACCGGCATTGCCAACCACGGCACCGCCAACCGTCCCGGGGACATCGACCGCCCACTCAATGCCGGTCAGGCCGCGCGCGATCGATTCCCTTGAAACCTCTTTCAAAGCCGCTCCCGCCTCAGTCCAAAGCAAGACTTCGCCATACTCCTCAGCGAAGCGACGCATCGCGCCGCGATAGTGGATTACGACGCCCCGGATACCCGCATCGGAGACCAGCAGGTTAGCGCCACCGCCGAGCACAAAAGGCACGGCTCTCAGCGACCGGGCCAATCGTACGGCCTCGATCAGCTCTTGCCTGCCGTCGGCAACGACGAATAGGTCAGCCGGGCCGCCGATCTGATAGCTCGTGTGAGCACTCATCGGTTCATCACGGGTTACGACCAGGCCGTGTTCCTCCAGTTGTTGCGCCAGCATGTCCAGGCGCTCATCTTCTGCTGTCATGACCGTCCACCTCTGCATCACGTTCTACTCCCTTTGCAGCTCAGCCAGTTGCTCTAGCAGGCGGACCGCGACTTGGTTCCCATCACCCGCACTCAGAGACAGGACCACCGCGTTTGGCTCGACGTGCGATCTCAAGTAGGCAACCGCAGCGCACAAGTCGCGAATGTACCGTGCGTCGGCACGCGTGATCTGGGCTGCCAATGCAGCCGGATCGACGCCCAGGGTGTCCGTCTCTCGGGCAGGGTAGACATCTAGCACGATCACATGGTCTGCCTGTCCTAGACACTCAACGAACTCTGCCCATAGTGCCCTGGTGCGGCTGTACGTGTGTGGCTGGAACACCGCCCAGACAGGCCGCTCCGGATAGTGCGCACGCGCGGCAGAGAGTGCCGCCCTGATCTTGGTCGGGTGGTGGGCATAGTCGTCAACGACGACCATCTCACCCGCCCTGCCCAGCACCTGGAAACGGCGCCCGATCCCGGAGAACGTTCGCAATGCCTGGCAGATGGTACCCCGGTCCATACCCAGCCAATCAGCGATGGCCAATGCTACGAGAGCATTTCGCACGTTATACAGGCCAGGCACGCGCAGGCGTACGCTATGCCAGCGCTGCCCACTGTGCCAAACGTTCAGATCGTGCCCCCCCAGAGGATTGGGAAGCACTTCTGTCGCATACCAGTCGTTCGCGTTCGATAGGCCACAGGTCTGTACGGTTGCTTCCCACTCTAGAGACAGCAACTCTTTTACCGCCGGGTGATCGGCGCATCCCACGATCAGGCCGTTGCCGGGTACTAGCCCGATAAAGCGTACAAAGGCTTCGCGCATCTCGGCAAAGGTCGGGTAGCAGTCCGGATGATCGTGTTCCAGATGCGTAACGGCCGCCACCGTTGGTGCAAGGCCGAGAAACATGCGATCGTACTCGTCGGCCTCAATCACGAAATGCGGGCCATGCCCCGACTGCGCATTCGTCCCCAACCCCTCGATCACGCCACCCACGATGAAGGACGGATCGAGCCCACCCTGCACCAGGATCCAGGCCAGCATCCCCGCCGTGGTCGTCTTGCCTGCCGTACCTGCAATGGCGACGCCCATCGTCCCAGCCATCAGTCGCGCTAGAAATTCAGCCCGCTTGAGCACCGGAGTGCCGCGCTCCCGTGCGGCGACCAACTCGACATTGTCCTCGGGCACTGCCGAGGAGACGAGAACGATCTCCGCATCACCGATATTCTCGGCCTGGTGACCGATCATGACTGTAGCGCCAGAGGCGGCAAGGGCCTTAGCCACAGGCGATAGCTGCAGGTCAGAGCCCGACACACGGTATCCTCGCTCGAGCAGGACCCGTGCGATGGCAGAAATACCAATGCCTCCAACCCCTACACAGTGCACGTGCTTCATCTACACCATCCGCCGTTTCGTTTCTACTTGAGCGGCAGCTTGAGACGGTCGCCTGCGATCATCAGCGCAACTATGCCGACCACGACGATAAAGATGAAAATCAGGCCAGATCCCGTGAAAAAGTTGCTGGTCGGCACGTCAGTCACTTGCACCGAGAGTTGGCCACCCTTGATCGGCCCGGCCGCCTGAACCTGTACCTGATTGATCAGGAACTGCTTGACCAGCGATAGGATAACGTAGCCGTTGAACGCCCCGAGCATGGCGCCTAGTATCCGGCCGAGCGCCGTCATTCTGTGCTTGAAGGTGGCCTCCCCCACGACGTACGACACAGCCAGCAAGACGACGGTGATCACCACATAGATCTCGTACGAATTTGGGTCGAGCAGCGAGCCGACACCGGCCGATGGTTGAGTCACCGCTTGTGGCTCGGGATTGAGCCCGGCCCTGATGAACACGATCAGCACCTTGAGTACGTCGGTGATCCGCCCGATCAGCGCACGTGCTACCTCGGGGCGCCAGACAAGGAGCGCCAGCAACGCAGCAAAGAGGGAGGTAATCCCCTCCTTGTACCATCCGCGCATCATGCCGACCATCGCAAAGACAAAGAGGAACAGCGTGACAAGTTGATCGTACTCAACCGGCAGTGTCATACGCCACCTCCCCTAGCGGGCTCGCCAGCCGTACGAGCGCCTTGGCCAGCTCTCGGGCTGCATCTGGGCGTGCAAGCGCACGTGCACGAGTGCTCATCTCCTGCAGCGTGCGCTCATCGGACAGCAAGCGCAAAACGGTTGGCTTGAGCTGCTCCGGCAGTCCGGCATCATCGATGCTCACCGCCGCGCCACGGGAGACCATATAGTCCGCGTTCAACTGCTGGTGCGGTCCCGAGTGCGGATAGGGTACCAACACACTCGGCAGACCCACCGCCGGGAACTCGGCCATTGTAGATGCACCAGCGCGTGCCACAGCCAGATCTGAAGCGGCTAGCGCCGCGGCGAGCTGCTCTCCATGCAGGTATGGGTACGCATGATACCAGCGCTGCGCCTCTGGCCCCAAAGCAGCCTGGCGCTCGCTGACCTCGGGCCAATCGAGCTGCCCTGTGATGTGGATGACCTGGTAGTCATCAAGCAGGTCAGGCAGTATGTCGACCAATGCCCGGTTCACAGACCGCGCTCCCCTGCTGCCCCCAAACCCGAGCAGCGTCTTTCGTTCCGGAGACAACCCCAGGATCTCAATCGCTGAAGCACGGCTAGTCTGCCAGATCTCGGACCGGACAGGATACCCACTGACCCAAACCTTGTCCGGCGGAAAATGCTGGCATACCTCCTCGAACGAGACGGCAACCTGGTCGGCAAAGCGTGCCTGCAAGCGAACCGCCAGCCCCGGCGCCAGGTCAGGCAAGTATACCAGGACGGGCACCCGCGCACGCCACGCTGCCAGGGCGACCGGTGCACTGACATAGCTACCTGTCGTGGCAATCACGTCAGCAGGCCACTCGGAGAGCAGTGCCCGTGCCTGCCAGAAACCACGCCATAGCCGTCGCAGGCTCTTGGCCAGCGACAGCGGTGTGGTCCCCCGGATCGGCCCGGCATCTACCCCATGAAAAGGGAGATCAGTACGTGCCACGATGGAAGCCTCCAGGCCCTTAGCGTGCCCAACGTACAGGATGTCGACATCGCTACACTCTTCTTCGAGTGCCTTGGCGACGACCAGAAGGGGATACACGTGGCCCCCAGTTCCCCCGCCCGAGAGAATTACGCGCACGATCCCTTCCTTCTACCTCTCGACGTCCTCGTGATATAGAAAGTAACAGCCCAACACAGGCCATCGACGTAACCAATGAAGACCCGCCATAGCTGATGAACGGCAGTGGCACTCCAGCGTATGGCAACGTAGCCGTAACTACTGCCATGTTGATCAGGGCCTGCAAGATCAGCGAACAGGTAAGTCCCGAAGCGAGGATCGTCCCAAAAGAATCCGCCGCTTCAAGCGCGATCTTGAACCCGCGATAGGCCAGCAATACGAAAAGGCCAATGAGCAGCAAGCAACCGATCAAGCCGAGCTCTTCACCCAGTACCGCCATGATCGTGTCCGTATGCACCGCAGGCACGTAGCCAAACTTTTGGCGGCTTTCCCCCAACCCCTGTCCGAGGATCCCCCCTGAAGCGAGCGCGATCAACGCCTGCTGCACCTGGAACGAGATCCCCTCCGGGTCTAGCTGAGGGTTGAGGAATGCAAGCCATCGGTTGCGACGATAGGGCTCGCGTATGATCAGGACGGCAAACGCAGCGACGCAAAAGACCAGGCTGGCCCCCAACTGGAACAGATCCGCACCGGCAAAGAAGAACATAGCCCATGCCGTCGCGCCGATCAGGACAGCCGTGCTTAGATCTCTCTGAAAGAGGATCAGCCCAGAAACGAGTGCGATCAGGATCGCGAAAGGTATGAGCCCGTAGCTGACCTGGCGAAGTTTCTCGCCCTTTGAGGTCAGCCAGGCAGCGATATAGATGATCACCGAGATCTTGGCTACCTCGCTGGGCTGGATCGAACCATTCAGCAACCAACGTTGTGCGCCAAACTTTTCGCTTCCCATCACGACAACCATACCCAGAGCCAGCAGGGTTCCGGCCATGATCAGTACTGCCCAACGCTGCCAGAGATGGTAGTCAATACGCGCCAGGAAGATCAGCGCCCCCGTGCCCAGGACGGTCCATACCAGCTGTCGCCAGAAAAAGTGGTTTGGATTGCCATATTCGCGGTAGGCCATGTCGAACGTCGAGCTGTAGACCATCATCAAGCCTAGGATCAGCAACGCCGTGACGACAACGATCAGCACATAGTCGGTGCGCATGCGAATCAGCCTGAGTTGGCGAAGCCGCCCGTGCGCTATCTCTCGTTCGCTCATGCCCGTCCCTCTCCAGGCCAAACCCAATCGCCGGCCACTTGCCTCCAGCTCACAGTGCCTCCACCAATTGGCGGAAACGCTCGCCTCGTTCCTCAAAGTCCCGGTACGCGTCGAAACTGGTACCCCCGGGTGAAAGCAGCACTACGTCGCCAAGTTCGGCTACCTGTGCAGCCAGCTCTACCGCTTGCCCGAGACACGTGCAGAGAGCCACGCTGGGCCCATCCACTTGACCTCTCATCTCGATCTGCCCGGCGATCAGGTCAGCGGCCTCGCCGAACAGGATCACGTGCCGCGCCTTCTCTAGCATCAGATCGACCGCCTCATCCCACGGTAGATGCTTGTCCCGCCCGCCAGCGAGCAAGACAATGGGCGCTTCAAAAGCACTCAACGCCGCAATCACCCGCTCCGGCGCCGTAGCGATCGAATCATTATACCACCGAACGCCCCGATACTCACGTACCAGCTCGAGACGATGGGCAACCCCGGCGAACGTCACCGCCACCTCTCGCATCGCCTCCACAGGCGCACCCGCTGTACCGGCAGTGGCACACGCCGCCAGTACGTTGGCTGTGTTGTGTAGGCCCAAGAGCCGCACCCGGTCCTGGCGGCACACTTGATGCTCGCGCGTGCCATCGCGCCAGATCAGGCTCGCCTCGTGCAGGAATGCCCCTTCGGCCAAATCGGATCGGACGCTGAAACCAACCCTCCGGGCAGAGAGCCCAAAGCTGACAGCTCGTTGCCCTTTCCCCGCCTCGACCTCGACGCGCCCGCTGCGCCACCATTGGCCTGTAACCGGGTCATCTACGCCCAGAACGGCCACGTCGTCCGCTCGCTGCCAACGAAGGATATTTGTCTTTGCTGCCACATAGTGTGCCATGGACGGGTGCCGATCCAGGTGGTTTGGCGTGACGTTCAAGACCGCCGAGACCTGCGGGCTCGCGTCAAACAACTGCAACTGAAAGCTCGACAGCTCGAGTAACAGCCGATCCTCGGGCCGAACTTCTTCGATCCGATCGATCAGCGGCGTGCCAATGTTCCCCCCAACCCACGTCCGGAGTTTTGCTGCACGCAGCATCTCTCCCGCGATCGTGGTCGTCGTCGTCTTGCCGCTGGATCCCGTCACGCCGATCACAGGCGCCGGAGCCAGCCGCAGCGTGAGCAGGCTGTCGTTGCTCAACGGGATCCCTCTTCGACGAGCCTCTTGTGGCAGCGGCGTTTCAGGTGGAACGCCGCCGCTAAGACAGACCATGTCACACCCGTCGAGCAGCGTAAAAGGGTGCCCCCCCAGTACGTAGGAGATCGGGAGTCCCCCCAACGCCGCCATCTCCTCCTGCAACTGGTCGGCTGGACGCAGGTCAGTGACGACGACGTGCGCGCCACGAGCGCAGAAGAAACGTGCCAGTGCCATGCCCTGTCGAGCGAGACCGACGATGACGACCCGCTCGACCTGGCGGATACTCACACGACCATCGCGTGCTGCGCGTTGAGGAGCAGGTCGTCGATCCGATCCGGCGTGTCCAGGCGCCCAACAGCCAGATCCCCGAGCAGCCCACCTTCCGCCATCGAGGCACGGCAAGCGACAATATCCGCACCGCGAGCACAGATCTCCTTCAACTGCTCGACAAAGGGCGACTCGTGCGTCAACCATCGCACGCCCTCTGTGTAGAAACAGAGTGTCGCCGGGATCCTGTCATAGCCCAGGAGCGTGCGCACCAGGCTCTCAAATGCCTGGCGGTCCTTGCCGTTCTGTCCCTGCGCCACACCGTCGTATGGCACGGCGATCACCACCACGGGCTGTTCCATTTGACTTCCTCCTTGTGCCCCTGTGGGCCGACGCACTCCCACAGGTACTGCTGCGCTTACGGGCCCCCGGCAACACTACCAGGTACCGGTTGGCCAGGTCCCCCCATTCGACCCCCGCGACGCCAAGGCAATGCCAAGGATCGCCGGTCGTGTACCGGTTCGGCGGTATCAGCTAGTTGTCCTTGCTGCCGCCATTGGCATCTGCATCGGCAGACGAGCGTGCCAGGGCGTGGACGATCTCTTCCATCGCCATGCCCCGCGATCCCTTGATCAGTATCACGTCTCCCGCGTGAATCAGTTGCCGAAGACGTGACACTGCAGCCACATTGTCCGCAACGTGTATCACGCGTTCCGGCGTCATCCCGTGCTCGATCGCGCTCTCCCCGATCAGGCGGCCCCTCTCCCCCACCGTGATCAGGAGCGAGACGACATCCACCGCCCGACGCCCAACGCGGCAGTGGCCTTCTGCCTCGTGCGCGCCCAGCTCGAGCATATCGCCCAACACACCAATCTTGCGACCATCGAGCTCTGCGAGCAGATCCAGGGCAGCGATCGCCGAGTCAGGGCTCGAGTTGTACGTATCATCGAGCAGCGTCGACTCGTGGATCCCTGGCACCGCGACCAGGCGCAGCGGCTCACCAGCGTCAAGGCCGCGCAGGATCTCTTCCCACGAGAAGTCCTCGACCAGGCCTACAGCCGCAGCGCAAAGGGCGGTGTAAACGCTGTGACGGCCTACCAGGGGAATATGCGCGCGGACGGCCTGATCACGGCCCTGCGGGCGCGCATCGTGAAAGACCAGGCCCACACCCTCCAGGCCATGACTCTCGACCTCGTCCGCCCACAGATCGCTCGCGCTGGAGAGACCATAGGTAAAGACGTGTGCTCGCGTGACCTCGGCCATGCTGCGCACCCGTTCGTCATCAGCATTGAGGATCGCCGTGCCACCGGCAGGAAGCGCACGCGGCAGCTCAGACTTGGCCTCGGCAATGCGCTCCACAGTGCCCATACGTTCGAGGTGTACGGGGCCTACGTTCGTCACGACGCCAATCTCGGGCCGGGCGATGTCAGTGAGCAACGTAATCTCGCCCGGACCATAGGTCCCCATCTCCAACACGACTCGCTCGTGGCTTCTACCCAGCTGTAGAAGCGTCAGCGGCAGCCCGATCTCGTTGTTATAGTTTCCTTCGCTCTTCAGGACACAATATCGCTGTGCCAACACCGAGGCAATAAACTCTTTGGTCGTGGTCTTGCCGATACTGCCCGTAATGCCAATCACGCGCACATCAAACTGTGCCCGCCACCACGACGCGATCTGTTGTAGCGCCGCCAGGCTATCGCTGACCCGGAGACACACCGGCAGAGATAGGACGCTCGCCGCCCCCTCAGGCGCACGCATGGGATTGCGCAGATCGAGCACGGTTCCACAATCGACATCGCGTTCGACAATCGCCGCGATTGCGCCGCGCGCCAGGGCATCCGCGACGTAGCGATGCCCATCCGCTTGGTCTCCTGGCAGCGCGACGAACAGGCTGCCTGCTCGCACCTGGCGCGAGTCGACGGTCACGTCGCTCACCCGATCTGCCAGCCCAGCACAGATCTGAGTGCATCCCCCGAGCGCCCGTATGACGTTTTCTAGCGTCAGTATCTCAACCATCTGGTCCCACACTCGCCAAGGCCTCTACTGGCCCAGACGCACCATCCAAGACGTTCGTTTTCTGAAGCGCCGCTTTCTGAAGCGGCGCTTCGGAAAACGCATGCCCCCCATCCAGCGGGGCCGCGACGTGCGCGGCCCCGCTGGGTGTATGGCTAGTTCATCTCCAACCGCACCGCATCAGGAGGGATCTTGAGCTGCGTGAACAGGATCCGAGCCACACGTGAGAACGTGGGTGCAGCAGTCGTCGCCCCGTAGGGTGAAGCGGTTGGTTTGTCCAACTTGACCAAAGCAACGAACTGTGGATCATCTGCTGGCGCAAAGCCGACGAAGGAGGCGATAGTCAGGTTCGGATCATAGCCGTACCCGCCGAGAATGGTCATCTGCGCAGTGCCCGTCTTGCCGGCGATGCTGTAGCCATCTACCTGTGCCATCACCGTACCTTCCTCGACCACAGCGATCATCATCTCCGTTAATGTCTCGGCTGTTTCTTCGCCAATCACACGTCCGGCGGCATTATGCTTGGCGTGGATCGCTTGCCCATTCTGGATCAGCGACTCGACGACATAGGGCCGCATCATGACGCCGTGGTTCGCTACGGCACCGATCGCCATCACCATCTGCAAGGGCGTCGCTGCCAATCCTTGTCCAAAGGCGTTTGTCCCCAGGTCCGATTCATGCCACTCTGGATCCCCCGGCTGCCGCGTGGTTCCGCTCACCTCGCCCTGCAGATCGATGCCTGTCCGCTCACCAAAGCCAAAACGGTTGACGTATTGATAGAATCGGTCGGGACCGAGTATCGTGTTGACGTGCGCAATGCCCGTGTTCAATGACTGGACCAGGATGCCGGTCATATCCACGACGCCATGGGCCCGCTCGTCCCAATTCTTCAGTATCCGCCCGCCAACCTCGATGTATCCGATGTCGTTGTACAGGTCCCCTGGCTGGACGGCACCTGTATCCAGCGCCGCCGCCATCGTCACCACCTTGAACGTAGATCCAGGCTCATAGGCAGCGCCGATCACCGGGTCAACAAGCACCTCGCTCTCTGCCTCGCCAAATTCGTTGGGATCATAGGTCGGATAACCCGCAGAAGCCAGGAGAGCGCCCGTCCGCGGGTCGATGATCACGATGCTGCCGCTCTCCGCACCATAGCGCTCGACGGCAGCACGCAGTTCCTGCTCGACCAGGTACTGGATCGTACGATCGATGGTCAGCACCAACGTTCGCCCATCCTCAGGAACCGTCCAGTTCCGGGCACGCCGGTCAGCGTAAGAGACAGGCGACCATGGATCCCACTGCCCATTGCGCAACCCGACCTTGCCTTGCAGCAGATCGTCGTAGAATCCCTCCACGCCATAGTACCCTTGCGTACCCCCCTCCTCGCTCCCAGCGACAAAGCCCAGAAGGTGGGCGGCCAACGTCTTTTCTGGATAAACGCGCACGGCGACAGGGTTGGCATAGATGCCCGGTAGCTGCTGGCTGATGATCTCCTTGCCCAGCTCACGCGGCACACGCGGCGCGACAGAGGCCCAGCCTGCATCTCCCGCGATCTTGGCCCTGATCTCTGCCGCCGGGCACTGGAGCAGGGCAGCGAGATCCGCCGCGACACGATCTTTGTCGTCCTCGTCAATCCAGTGCGGCGCGGCCTCGATAGAGTAGTCATAGTTGTTGAGCGCGATCAAGTTCTCATTCCGGTCCATGATCATGCCCCGCTCGGGAGAGATCTCTTGCATGTATGGATTGCCAGCGACCATGTTGGTGAGCAGCGAAGCACGCTGGATCACCTGCCAGCGGACCAACTGGGCCACGATCAAAAGCGCTACGCCCAGCAGAAATGCCTGGGCGAAAGCCACGCGCCGAAAGGGTTTTTGGTCACGCGAGACGGCCGGTGGTGACTCCACCGCCGTAACTGGCGTATCCCTCACCTACTCCCCCCTTGCGCCCAGGTTGTGAACTGGGAACTGACGTTCGTTGCCAGGCTATGCATCGTCCACCCAACTGCGTCCGATCCCTCTGTGCTAGGCGCCCGGGCCTGGACAGACGGCGTATCAGCAACTGTCAGGAACTCGGTTTCGTCAGAGTAGGCCATAACGAATCCCAACTCCTGGGCACGGGAGGCGAGCCGAGTCACGGACTCGAGCTCCGCGATCTCGACCATGAGCTGCCAGTTCTCCTGCTCGATCTGCTCTTTTTGGTCTTCTAGCTCCTGCAAGCGGCGGCTCGTCGTCGCCACATAGCTGGCCTGGGTCAGGTAGACCCAGCCGAGGAGGCTCAACGTGCCCAGGATCAGGGCCACGCCAAGCGCAGACCGCGCCCGCAGCTTTCGAATGCCGATCTTGGTACAATGAGAAGCGATCTCCATCTAGTCTTTTCCCCCCACGCCTCGTTCGGCGTCGATGCGCAGCTTGGTCGCGATGCGCAGTCTCGCGCTGCGACTGCGCGGGTTCCTGGCAACCTCGTGACTGCTGGGCTGAATCGGCTTGCGTGTGACGATCTCTACTGTCGCACGATGCCCGCAGGTGCAAATCAGCGCTTCAGGCGGACAGATACAGTCTCTTGCCTCGCGAGCCAGGAATTGCTTCACGATGCGATCCTCGAGAGAATGAAAACTGATGACAGCCAATCGTCCTCCTTGGCAGAGCACCGACAGTACGGCGGGCAGTCCCTCGCTTAACTGCGCGAGCTCGGCGTTCACGGCAATGCGTAACGCCTGGAAAGTACGCGTCGCTGGGTGAATCTTGCGACGGCGGACCACATGCGATATAATGTCAGCGAGTTCTGTCGTCGTCCGTATAGGCCGGGCGCCGACGATAGCGCGCGCAATTGCGCGTGACGCTGGCTCGTCTCCATACCGGTAGATCAGGTCTGCCAGCTCCTGTTCCGAAAGTGTGTTGACCAGATCAGCGGCTGTTTGGGGCGCGGACGGGTCGAAACGCATGTCGAGCGGTCCTGTCTCCTGAAAAGAGAAGCCCCGTTCGGATCGGTCTAGCTGCATAGACGAGAGGCCCAGATCGAGCAGCACGCCATCGACCGTTCCCAACGCCAGCGCGTCGACCTGCGCCTTGATCGAGACATAGCTGGCGGGCACGAGGGTAACGCGTGTCCCATAGTACGCCAGCCGTCGCCGGCTGATCTGCAATGCATCTGGATCGACATCCAATCCCAGGAGGTGCCCGTCTGGTGCACTGGCGTCGAGGATGCCAATCGCGTGCCCGCCTGCGCCTACCGTGCCGTCCACATAGAGCCCACCGGGCTCTATCTGGAGACCGGCGATAACCTCCTCGTATAATACGGGAAGATGAGGAATATCGTCGTCCATTGCAGTGCGCCTCATAGAGAACCAGCATCGCGCATATTGTCAAGGTGCGCCTTCAGAAGATGATCGTGCTAAAATGCTCGGCTATCGTCTCAGCATCTGCAGAGACCTCGGACAGGTTCTGCTGCCAACGCTCGGGCTTCCAGACCTCCAACCGATTGTTGGCGCCGATGATCATGACCTCGCCATCCAGGTCTGCATGCTCGCGCAGATACTCTGGGACTAACACTCGTCCCTGCCTATCGGGAATGACGTCGACGGCTCCTGCAAAGAAAAATCGTGCGAATTGCCGTGCTTCTTTGCTCGTGAACGGTAGCTGCTCACCCAGGATTTTCGTGTACCGCTTCCAGTCCTCGAACCGGAACACAAAGAGACAATGATCGAGGCCACGGGTGATCACGACTCCCTGCGCCAGATCATCGCGGTACTTGGCAGGCAACGTCAATCGCCCCTTGTTGTCAAGGGTGTAGGAGTGCTCGCCGAGAAACATCCATACTCCTGGGCTAGTGGGAGATAGAACAGGTGTTCTAACAATGCCCCACCGGAGGGTGGTTTGCGGGGTAGTTTGTGGTAAATCCCCCCACAGGACCCCACTTTTCCCCCTTTTTCACCACCAGTATACCACAGATCTCAGGTTTTGACTAGCGATTTTCACACAAGATTCACGGATTTAATGTTGGTTACGTCAAGCGGAGGGGGACGAAAGTGAGGCGGACAGAAATCGTCCAACCATAGTGGAGAAATGCACTGCCCACTACCGAAAGCTGTCGCAGATCGCTGGTAGTGGCACGGACGGGGTCCGGCCATGGCTAACCACGTGTGACAACGTACACTGCAACGGTCGATCATCGCGTGCAGGTCCCCCCCTACTCACGTATATGACCGTGTCCTTATTTGTATAGTACCATCTTCTCTCTCGACTGTCAAGGTCGGCGCTGGCGCCGGGCGCCACAGACAAAGGTTTGCCTAGAACGCTTTTTCAATGTACAATCTGCGACAGGGTTAAGTGACAAGATCTTGACGATCGAGGGAGTCCAAGATGGGAGTATCCAGGCTTTCGAGCTTTGTCGGTGGCCTTCTAAGCGGAGCGATTGTTGGCGCGGCGGTAGGCATGCTCCTGGCACCACAATCAGGTACCGAGCTGCGAAAACAAGTCAGCGACCGGTTTCAAGAGATTATCGATGCGGGCCAGCAAGCGATCGCAGAGCGGCGACAGCAGCTTCGCAACGAGTACGAAGAGGCAATCCGCATTCCCCTATCCATCGACGAACCCGAAGGAGAGTAACCTCGACCGAAGCCGCCCGCAAGATAGAGGCCCCAGCGCAGCGACTTGGCCTCTGTGATAGTCATCTGCTGCGGTTCAGACGTAGCGCCTCGCCTGCCGGGCGAACACCCGCTCGAACGCGTGGTCCAGCTCGCGCAGGTCTTCTTCACTAAACAGCTCTGTCCGAGTATCTTTTGCCTTTCGCAGCAGGCGCAGGCTTTCCCCGATTTCATTGTCCTCCAAGGAAGCCCGGTCGATCACCGCAAGCCCTCCCAGAACCAGGGGAAGGTAGAGGAACTCGGTAGGCAACGTTTTGCCTTCGCCGAGCGAATCTGCCACAAACGCGCGCACCGCACGTTGCTCGGTGGGACTCCACAGCTCGCGGTCGAGCATCTCCTCGATCAAGGCAAAGCTCAAGCTAACGGCGAGCTCGACCACGTGCGTGACCCCCAACTCGGTGACCAGCCAGACTGCATCCTCAGTCGCCTGATCGGCCAGCCGTGCATATGCATAGATCGGGACGAGCAAGCAGTCTTGCCACTCTTCCTGTCCGAGCATATAGGTCACCGTATACGTCAGGATCTGGGACAAGAAGATTGCCTCGCCGACGTGCAGCGTGATCCCACTCGCACTGAACATAGACTGGGCCTGTTCCATGAAGCGCAGGTAAATAGCCTCGTCCTGGAGCATAGGAATCACGTGGGCACGCCGGTCGTTTAGTTCTTCCCGCGCTTCGGCAAAGACATCCCAATCCTCGGGTATCCACAGGGATCGGTAACTGGGCTTGAGCGCTGCTTCGCCAGACGATTCATCAGACTCGCTGACCGAAAAGGGCAGCACCTGGCGGCGGCTGGGCTTGGCCTCATATCCCCAGGCGGCGAGCTGGGCAATGCGCATTCCCTGCGGATAGCGAATCATAATGTCCCCTACACGACGCTCTGCCCTCTCGGGACGGATGCGCCTGCCCTCCCCTTCAGGCTCCGACTGAATCTCGATCGCAAACTCGTATTCGCCGGGAGGCACGTGGGCGTAGGCATGGATGGGCAAAACGAGCTCCCCAACCTCTCCGGCTGCCAGCGTCAGATGGATATCGGAACGATAGACCTCAAACAGCGGTTGAGGCAGTCGCCTCAGTTTGCGACTCAGTTGGGGCAGCACCACGTGAACGTCTACTTTGACAGGGACCTCCATCACGCTCTGCAGGACGAGGTTTGCCTCGAACACCCGGCCCGCCGGCACGGCCTGTGGCGGGACCTCTGCCAGGTACTGCACGGCGCCATTCGCGAAGCGCTGTCGCGCATCGAGGACGTCATTCATCACATCTGGATACTCGAATGCCATCGCCAGTCTCCTCTCGTCTGCCAGATCCGGTTGACGTTTACCTTACTGCTTCGATTGTGTAGCGGTAGGCTGCAGCCTGGGTCGTAGAGGGTGCTACTGCTGCGATCACCAGGATGGCTGTGTCGACCTCCGTTCCGAGCCCGTGCAGGTCGAGCTGACCATATCCCGAGCCATCGATCGCCAGTGGGAGAACGCTCACCGTCTGTCCCATGGTGATCAACTGCACTCGGTAGCTCTGCGGAACGAGATTATCGCTGTACACAAAGCCTCTGGCTTGCCAGCTACCTGTCCCCGACTCGAGATCGTCAGCATACCCGAGCTCTGGGATCTGCACGTCATCGATCAACCACCCGGCGTGATGCACCGCATCATCTGTAACGTACTCGAAGCGCAACAGTACCGTATGTCCCGCGTACGGGCTCAAGTCGAACGTCTCTTCGATCCAGCCGCCGCTTTGGCCAGTATACGCTGGTCCAAAGCTGTTCCCATTCGGGTTCCTGACTGTCATCGAAGGGCCAGCTAACAGGTCCCACGTTCGGCCATCGTCGACCGAAGCTTCGACGTAGGCATAGTCCCAATCTCTCTCGATGTCGTACCACATCCGGACCTGCAGCGTGGCACTGTCGAGTGCGCCTAGATCGAATGCGCGCGTCAGCATGGCGTCGACGTCATCGCCGCGGCTAGACCACCACGCGTACCGACCGCTGTACGCATCGGTCGGCACGAGCCGGGCTTCGGTATCACCTTCGAATTTGATCGTGAGATCCCCGGCGCCCTGCAACTGAATATAGTCGGCCGCATACTGGTGGACGGTGCTCTCTCGACTCACAGGATAAGTGCTATGCGAGGCGTCGATCGAGATAGGGCCAATCATGGCATCGGGATAGCTGTACACGGGGTCGATCAGGCCGTCTGCCACCGCCAGATTGTCCATATAGTTGGCCACCAACCAGTCAGCGAACACGTCCTCGAAGGTGAGGCCATACGCAGCAAGCACCGCGTCGAATCCAACGGTCCCATTCTCAGGTGCAGCGACGACAGCTTGCGTGGCTTTGGGACCAAAGCGCCCCATGAAATACCGCATAAAGAGGTAGCTGGCACCATAGTTTGCTGCAGAGCTGGCCGTCGAGGGCCAGGTCGTCAACTGCACGTCGGGGTCCGCGATGTATGCCCACTCGAACCCTCCAGGGTCGTAGCCATTGAGATAGGCCGAGAGCTCCGCACAGCCCTCATCGACCCACGTCTCCTCATTCCGATCGTTTGCCCAGTGAATCATGTGCTGGAACTCGTGGGCCAGGACCCCGTTGTAGAGATCTGTGCCAGGGACGATGCCGCTCAGCGAGAGGTAGAACATCTCCCGCTCGTTCGAGTATGGGTTGGCCAACTGTGAATACTCGTCGGAACTGGAGTAATAGCCGGCCAGGCCAGCGCCCATGTGGGCAGCGGTCGAATGGAGGATGTGCAAGCGTGGGTCGGCATCCACCCCGGGCGACCATTCGCTCCCGAAAAAGTCACGCGTCGTCGGATAAGTATGTTGCTCGAACTGCTCGGCAGCGCGGGCCAGTGCCTCCTGGTCTACGCTGGCGCCATCCTCCACCCAGACATAGAGGTGAGGCGTGATATAGCGCAGCGTGGCCGTGACCCTCGTGCGCTCCAGGGTATCGAGATTGCCAACCCAGAACGACGCTACATCGCCGGGCTGGTAATCGAGCGGTGCCTGGCGTACGACGAGTGGGATAGATCCTCGTTCGCCGATCCGCTCCGCCAGGAGACGGATGTCGCGCTGGGGCAGCTCAGCGGCCAGCAGACGCTCCGCCGTACCTCGCGCCGCCGGAACAGGGGTCAGTGTCAGCGTTGGCGTCACAGAGGGAAGCACAGGCGTGGCCGAAAGCGGAATTGTCGGCAGCAGCGTATCCGTCGGCAGTGGCGTGCCAGTGTCCAGAGGAATGTCGATGGACGCCGCTGGCGTCGCACTCGGTCGAAGGCCGACAGGGGTCCCTACGGCAGCACTTGCCCGCGAACTAGGAGCTCGGAGAAGGAACCAAGCGATACCCCCGACCAGGATGACAAGACAGCCACAGAACAACGACAAGCCAGCGATCAGCGCGATCTGTACCTTGCGGTCCATTCCCTCACCGTCCGGCGGCAGCATGGTGGTTCCGGCACATCACTGACCCACCATCACTGATAGAGTGCTCATTCCTGGTTCGGATCGTAGAAGGGAAGCGGCTTGCCGCGCCCCATTCCCCAGTACGTAAAACCCAGTTGCCGCATCTCCCCACCGTCATAGATATTGCGGCCATCGATCAGATAAGGCTGGCGCATCAGCTCGCGCAGCAGGGCCCGGTCGAGCTGCTTGAACTCGTTCCACTCTGTAACCACAATCAAGGCGTCCGCATCGCGCGCCGCAGCATAGGCATCACTGCACGGTACGACCTCTGGCAGCACACGTCGCGCGTTCTCCATCGCAGCCGGATCGTAGGCCCTGATGACAGCCCCCTCGCTGTGCAGCAGGTGTGCCAGCTCGATCGAGGGTGCGCTACGCATGTCATCCGTATCCGGCTTGAAGGAGAGGCCCAGCAGCCCGATCGCTCGCCCGTCGAGGCCGCCCAGCCATTCACGCAACTGGTGTACGATGCGGCGTCGCTGGTAACGGTTGATGTCGATCACGGCGCGCAGCAACTGGGGATGCGTGCCGTGCGTAGAGGCCATATGCGCCAACGCCTCGACATCCTTTGGGAAACAACTGCCACCCCAGCCCAGGCCGGCATTGAGAAAAGCGTGGCCGATCCGCCTGTCGTAGCCCATACCCTCAGCCACTTCCTTGACGTCGGCGCCCATCTCGTCGCAGATGCTGGCGATCTCGTTGATAAAAGAGAGGCGGGTAGCCAGAAAGGCGTTCGAGGCGTACTTGATCATCTCGGCCGTGCGCAGATCGGTGATCATAATCGGGCAGCGCAGCGAAAGGTAGAGCTGTGCAACCTGTGCAGCCGCGCTCTGGTCCTGTGAACCGAGCACGACGCGATCCGGGTGCTGGCAGTCGTATACTGCCGAGCCCTCGCGCAAGAACTCGGGGTTGGATACAACCGAGACCAAGATCCCGGAAGCCTTGTGCCGCTCAACGATACTCACCACCAAATCGCCAGTACCGATTGGGACGGTACTCTTGTTGATAATGATCGCGTCGTGATCGAGGATCTCAGCAATACGTTCGGCCGCCGCACGCACATAGCGCAGGTCAGCCTCGCCCTCCATTCCCCGCGGCGTATTGACGGCAATAAACACAAACTCGGCGTTGCGCAACCCCTCCTCGTAGCTGAGGGTGAAAGAGAGGCGGCCGGCGGCTCGATTGCGCCGCACGATCTCTTCCAGGCCCGGCTCAAAGATCGGCATCACATTCTGATTGAGCTGGGCGATCTTGTCCTCATCGACGTCGAGGCATACGACGCGGTTGCCAAGATCGGCAAAACAGGCTCCGGTCACCAGCCCCACATAGCCTGCGCCGACAATGGCAATGCGCTTCATGGCCCTTCCTTAATCCGCGGCGTGTCGCTCCACGAAACGACGGACGCGCGTCAGCGCCTCCTCAATCTCTTCTATTGGCGCTGCGTAGCAGGCGCGGACGTGCCCTTGGCCGGTGGGGCCAAACGCACTCCCCGGCACCAGGGCGACGTGCTCCTCGACCAGTAGCCGTTCTGCAAACGTCACATCGTCCATCCCCAGATCCGACACACGGGGGAAGCAGTAGAACGCACCGCGCGGCTCATAGGTGGCTAGCCCGATCTCGTTCAGCCCTCGGACGATTAGCTTGCGGCGCCGGTCATATGCCCTGACCATCTGCTGCACGTCTGGCTCACCGTGACGCAACGCCTGTACCGCTGCGTGCTGCGCCATCGTCGGTGCACACATGATCACGTACTGGTGAACCTTGGCGATCGCGGATAGGATCTCTTCCGGTCCGGCGACAAAGCCGATCCGCCATCCGGTCATGGCATATGACTTGCTAAAGCCACCAACGTGCACCGTTCGCTCCTGCAAGCCGGGCAGCGCGGCGACGCAAACGTGCTCAACGCCGTATACCAGGCGATCATAGATCTCGTCCGAGAGGACCAGTAGATCGTGCCGGCGTGCCACCTCGACGATGCGCAGCATTTCCTCTCGCGACACGACTGCGCCAGTCGGATTACTGGGATAGCTCAGAAACAGCACCTTGGTGCGCGGCGTGATGCGGGCCTCGATCTCTTCCGCCGTTACAGCAAAGCCGTTCTCCAGACGCGTGTCGATCGTGACCGGCGTGCCCCCCGCAAAGAGCACGGCTGGCACGTAAGAGACGAAACAAGGCTGGGGAATGATCACCTCATCCCCCGGATCGACAACCGCGATCATGAAATCGCTGATGGCTTCACTGGCACCCACCGTCACCAGGACCTCGGTCTCGGCACGGTATCGGACCCCATACAGTTCATCCAGCTTGTCCGCGATGAGTTCACGCAGCTCCAGGCTGCCTGCGTTGCTCGAGTAGCCAGTTCCCCCATTGCTCAACGAGCGGATGCCTGCCTGAGAGATGTGGCTAGGCGTGCAAAAGTCGGGCTCACCGATGCCCAACGAGATCACGTCGTCCATCGTATGCAAAATGTCAAAGAACTGCCTGATCGCCGAGGGAGGCACCTTTGCCACGCGGCGGGAAACGAAACTACGCATCTTGCTGCGTCCTCCATGTGCACGACCCGCATCCCGCGATCGTGGTTGCAGAGCTAGCCTCCCTATCTCCATGACTCGTCCACGACGTATGCGATGCCGGCGGTTGCTGAATTGCCGATATTGAGCCGCCTGGGTTCACCTTTGACTTGGGCGACTTCTCCAATGAGCGATCCCTCTATAAAGATGTCTTCGATCGTCGCTCCTGCGTCGATCAGGCTGTTGCGCACGATCGCATTCCGGATCACCGCGCCTGGGCCGACATTGGCATAGGGTCCTACGATTGCGTTCTCGATCGTGACGCCAGGCGCGATATGGCAAGGCGGCACGATCACTGCCTGCAGCGCAGTCACCTCGGTGCTGTTGTCGAACCCGTGATCGAGCAAGTGCCGGTTCGTCTGCAGCGTGGTCTCGGGCTTGCCCGTATCTTGCCACACGTCGACGCTGTGAATCCTGAATTCGGCCCCTTGTTCAACCATCAACTGGTACGCATCGGCCAGGTAATACTCCTCACCGAGCATCTGGCCCGACTGCATCTGTAGGTCGATACAACGCACTAACCACTCCAGATCGTTGAACCAGAAAAGGCCGATGATGACCTTCTTGTTTTCCTTGCTTTCCGGCTTTTCGATAAAGCGCGTGACATAACCCACATCGTCGAGTTCGACCACCCCAAAGCGGCGCGGATCGCTCACCTCTTTCACAAAGGCCACGCCGTCACAATCTGGACGATCCAGCACGCTCCAATCGGTTTCAAAGTAGGTGTCAACGTAGACGACGATCCCATCTCCGGTCAGATGCTCCCGTGCTTGCCACAGCGCGTGCGACTGCCCTTTCAGCTCCGTCTGCTCCACGAACCAAGGATGATAATGCCCATAGTTCTCCTCGACGTACTCTTGGATCTGGTCGCCCAGCCAACCATAGATGATGACCAGCTCATCGATCGGGAGCGGCGCGAACTTGTCGAGCAGGTGTCCCAGGAATGGCTTACCAGCCACATTGATCAGCGGCTTGGGTTTCGTCCACGTGTGTGGCCGCATGCGCGACCCGAAACCAGCGAGCGGAATCACGAGTTTCATGCCACAACCTCCTCGCCTATCGCCGGGCGCTGACTGTGCCAAGACGTCGCCTGTTCGTACGCATAAGCAACGCGAAGGATGCGGTCCTCCGCAAAGGCAGGCCCCTGAATCTGGAGGCCAATCGGCAACCCACCATCAAAACCACACGGCACCGACAGCCCGCAGATCCCGGCCAGGTTACACGACAGCGTATACACGTCCGATAGGTACATCTGCAGGGGATCGTCGATCCGCTCACCGATCCTGAACGCAGTAGTGGGCGAGGTCGGGCCCACGATGACGTCCACATCCTCAAAGGCCCGATCGAAATCCTGCCTGATCAGCGTGCGCACCTTTTGCGCCTTCAGGTAAAAGGCATCATAGTAGCCGGCAGAGAGAGCAAACGTGCCCAACATGATGCGACGCTTGACTTCGGTGCCAAAGCCCTGTTCTCGCGTTTCCCGGTACATTTCCCAGATATCGGGCGTATCGCGCGCGCTCAGCCCGTAGCGGACCCCGTCAAACCGTGCCAGGTTTGCCGAGCACTCGGCAGGCGCAATAAGATAGTAGGCGGGCAAGGCGTACTCGGTGTGTGGCAGCGAGATCTCTTGGATCTCAGCCCCCAGCACAGACAGTTGCTCGACCGCGACCTGCACCGCATCGAGCACTCCCGGCTGGGCACCGTCGCTCATATATTCCCGGGCAATGCCAACATGGATACCGCCCAAATCGGGCATGAGCGCCGCAGTATAGTCTGGCACCTGAAGCGGCATCGAGGTGCTGTCACAGGGATCGTGCCCGGCAATGGCAGAAAGGAGGAGCGCAGCATCCTTGACATCGCGCGCCAGCGTCCCGATCTGGTCCAGCGAGGAAGCATAAGCAACGAGCCCGTACCGGCTGACCCGCCCATAGGATGGTTTGATTCCGACCACCCCACACAGCGATGCGGGCTGCCGCACACTGCCGCCCGTGTCAGAGCCCAGTGCCAGTGGAACCATCCCTGCCGCGACCGCAGCGGCGCTGCCGCCGCTCGATCCACCCGGAACACGGTCCAGGTCCCACGGATTGTGCGTGGTAAAGTATCCCGAGTTCTCGGTGGACGACCCCATGGCAAACTCGTCGGTATTGGTTTTGCCCGTCAACACCGCGCCTGCTGCACGCAGCTTGCGGACGACGGTGGCATTGTAAGGCGGGCGGAAACCCTCGAGGATACGCGACCCGCACGTGGTTGGCGCGCCCGAGACACAGATGACATCCTTGACCGCAACCGGAAGGCCAAGCAAGGGGAATGCGCCATCTCCCTCCTCGCGCCGCTTCCGGTCCGCACGTTCTGCATCGGCGAGTGCATGCTCACGAAAGACAGTCAGATACGCGCGCACGTCGCGGTCTAGTCGGTCCGTGCGATCGAGGAGAGCGCGCGTCAGTTCGAGAGAGGAGATCTCGCCAGCACGGAGCAGTGTCCTGGCCTGGTATGCGGTCAGTTCGTGCAGTTTCATCTCGTCCCCGAGGGGCTAGCGGGCCAGATCGTCTGCATCCAGTACGGCCTGGACGCGAACGAGGCCCTCCTCTGTATCCGGCGCGTTTTCCAGCATAGCCGTTCGCGGAAAGGAAGGACGCACCTGGTCGAGCCGCATCACATTGCGCAGGGCCAGGACGCCCGCTGTGGGTGGAATAGACTCTGTATCGAGCTCGTCCAGGTGATCTGCATACGCCAGGATCGCCGAGAGCTGCTCCTGGAATAGATCGACCTCGACGTCGGTCAGCTTGAGTTTCGCCAGCTCTGCCACGTGCAGAACCTGGTCACGCGTGAGGCGCATCGTATCGTGGACTCCTGCTGCAAGTGCCTATGCACGGGCCCCGACCCTGGAACAGTGTGCATCCGTCAATTAGCCGGAACCCCACGCAGGCGTGGGGTCCTAAGGGCATTATATCACTATCCAGAGGTGAGAGCAAGAGTAGGCCCACCCACTGGCCCACCCCACAACGTATTTCACCAATGCTGTGGAGCGACGGTCCATGCGGGCGGATGAGGAGCAAAGCGGAAGCTGGTCGCGGCTCGCGGCAGAAGCCCGGAACCGGCTTCGGGCAACAGAAACCGGGGGTTAGCTCTGCTATCCCCCGGTCGAGTTGACCTGTACGCTAATCGGACTTGGCCTTGTCGTCACCACTCGAGCTGCTATCCGTACTGCTGTCGCTCTCTTTTGTGACGCCGTTGTCTTTTTTCCCGGGCAGCGCCGTCGAAGAATGACTACGGTTATCGGTTACGTAGAATCCCGAGCCCTTGAACACGATCCCAACAGGCTGGATCACGCGCTGCACGTGGCCGTCACACTCGGGACAATCTACCAATGGCGCTTCGGCCATCCGCTGCCGGCGTTCAAATGTAAGCCCGCACGTATCGCATTGATAGACGTATATTGGCATATCGCAAACACCCCTTCACAATCGTCGTTGCGAGATCCATTTTACCTCATTTCCCCTGCCGGTGCAAGTGTTCGGACGCTCGAGTCGGCTCGACGTGGACAAAGGCGAGGTCCACCTCTGGCAATGCCTCAACGATCTCCTGAACTCGATCCGCGATCGCGTGCGCGCGGTCCAGGGGAAGTGATCCATCGACGTCAATGTGCATATCCACGCGCAGTTGAGGCCCTACGTATTCCGCGATTACCTGGTGCACGTTCACCACACCCGAGACCTGCAAGGCAACCGCAGCGATCCGCTGGGTGAGACCTTCTGGAGGCCCTCGCCCAGTGAGATAACCCAGGTTCTCCCGTAGGATCTGCCAGGCAGTGTACAGGAGCCACATCGCCACCACAGACCCGGCCAGGGGATCGAGGAAGGGATAGATCCAGCGTGACCCGACCACGCCGATCAGGGCGGCCAGGGAAGATAGGCTGTCCGCCAAATTGTCACGTGCACTAGCCCAGATGGCCGGGCTCTGGGCCTCACGACCAACGCGTCTCACCAGCACGTACATGAGGACCTTGACCAGCATGCTCCCCACCAGAACCGCGATGGGCCAGCCAGGCTGGATTTTCCTCGGCCCTGTCGCAAACCGCTGAATGCTCTGCCAGAGCGCCGTCCCGGCAGCAGCCGTCATTGCTCCAGCAATGAACAGACTGACCAGGGGCTCAAATCGGCTGTGTCCCTGGGGATGGGTCCCGTCAGCGGGACGCTGGGCCAGGTAAAGACCCGCCGCCATCATCGTGCTATAGAGCGTATCCGAAAGCGAGTTGGCGGCGTCAGAGAGGACGGCGCTACTGCCAGAGATCCAGGCCACGATGCCCTTGAGCGCCGTGAGCAGCAGGTTGCCCCCGATCGCAATCCAGATCGCACGTCGATAGAGCGCCCGTCGTGCCGCATCTGGCTCTTCTGAGCGCACTTGTTTTAGCTGCACGTCACTCTTCCGTATCCCTGCTATCTGGAACCTGACGCCACCCACTGAGAATGAGACGTACCAGAGAATAGACCGCCACAAGCCCGCTAAAAGCTATGCTGATCCTCAACGCTAGCGGGCTGCGCAATGCGAGATAGAGCAGCAGCGAGGCCCAGCGTACGATCATGCTGCGCACTTCGTCCTCTGTCAGCCAGAACGG
>Ga0307425_1000202_pt1 | contig 37275 bp, 34 predicted proteins | sample SalMarWE160330MG_FD_202152 | JGI IMG/M metagenome (GOLD analysis project Ga0307425, IMG submission 202152) | Salt marsh sediment microbial communities from the Plum Island Ecosystem LTER, Massachusetts, United States - WE1603-30 | ecosystem: Environmental > Aquatic > Marine > Intertidal zone >... | reverse complement strand
AACTATGGTCAAAGCTCTGTTGGCCATTCAGGACGACGGCCTGGAGACAGATGCAGCCGACGCTCTGGCTGTTGCCTTCTGCCACATCAACACGCGCTCGTTTAGGTCCCAACTGTCTGAATAAAGATGCATTTATGGCGCTCCTCACTCTCGTTCAGACACCACAAACAAAAAAATGCGATTCAAATCAGCCCTCTTATATTTGAACTTTTCAGAATTGTGGGTTATCATCCTCCTGAGAAATACGAGCGAGAGGTTGAGATGATCGCATATCTAAAAGGCAAGCTTCTCCAGAAGGCACCTAATCGGGCCATTCTCGACATCAATGGTGTGGGTTACAGGGCTCTGATCCCGCTGTCCACTTACCTGAAGTTAGGTGATACAGGCGACCACACCGAGCTCCTCATCTACACTCACATGAGCGACAATTCGCTGTCTCTGTATGGTTTTTCTTCCGAAGATGAAAAAGATATTTTTTTAAAGCTTATCGGGATATCGGGCATAGGTCCAAAGATCGCATTGAACATCCTCTCCGGCATAGAGGCTTCGGACCTGGAAGATGCGATCAGGCGAAGTGATGTCGCCCGTATATCTTTGATCCCCGGGATCGGCAAAAAAACGGCTATGCGCATCGCTTTGGAGCTCCAAGAAAAATTGATCGAAAAGGAAAGAATCCTGCACGCCGAAGGGTTTCAGGAGCGGGAGGATTTGATCTCTGCGCTTATGAACATGGGTTTTAAACGCAAAGAGATCGAAAAGATCGTGGATGAGACCATAAAGGCACATTCTGTAGATTCCGGGTTTGAAACACTCCTCAGAGAAAGCCTTAAACAACTGGCCAGACTCTAACCTGCATCATCGAAAAGAGGGTGACCGTTCCCTATTTGGAGATATCGATGGTGGATCTATTCCCCGAAGGAACGGGCCATGCACGAACTGTTTGGAAAAATGTCCCTGTCTAGGAATGCCTGACTGATATCTTGAAAATTGTGCCCAGACTCGATAGACTAGAGAATCAAGAGAGAATAATGTGATGGAGCGATGGATCATTGACTAAGGGCAGACAAATGGAAGCCGTGCTCAGTCCTGTACGAACCAAAGAGGACCTACTGTATGAGGACAACCTCAGGCCCCGGACTTTCGAGGAATTTATCGGCCAGGAGACCATCAAATCCAACCTCAATATCTTTATCGAAGCGGCAAAAAAAAGAGACGAACACCTGGATCATGTGCTGCTCTACGGCCCTCCCGGACTGGGAAAAACAAGCCTAGCGTTCCTCATCGCCAAGGAAATGGGCGTGGGGATCAAACCCACCTCCGGCCCGGTGATCGAAAGGACGGGTGACCTCTCCGCGATCCTCACCAACTTGCAGCACAAGGAAGTGCTCTTTATCGATGAGATCCATCGGTTGCACCCATCGGTCGAGGAAATCCTCTACTCCGCCATGGAGGACTTCCGGCTGGACATTTTGATCGGGCAGGGACCCAGTGCGAGAAGCCACAAGCTGCAGCTTAAAAAATTCACTCTCGCAGGAGCGACAACCCGGGCAGGTCGGATCACAGCACCTCTCCGAGGACGATTCGGCATTATCCACCGTCTGGATTATTATGGCGTGGAAGATTTAGAGAAGATCATCAAAAGGTCGGCCTCGATCCTCGATGTGGATATCAACGACAAAGGCGCTTTTCAGATCGCGCTCCGCTCGCGAGGCACTCCGAGAGTGGCCAACAGGCTGTTGCGGAGAGTCAGAGATTACGTTGACGTCAAATCCGAGGGCAAGATCACAGCCGAAGAGGCGATAAAAGCTCTGGACATGATGGAAGTTGACACCTTGGGACTGGATGAGGTGGACAGGAAGATCCTCTCGACCATCATCGAAAACTTCGGTGGAGGTCCGGTGGGCATCAACACCATCTCGGCAGCCATCGACGAAGAAAAAGACACCATCGAGAGCATCTACGAGCCATTTCTGATGAGGATCGGATTTCTGGAACGCACCGTACGCGGACGTAAAGTCACTCCTAGAGCTTACAAACACCTCGGTTATTCTCCCGGTTCTTCCTCCCCGCAAGGGAGTCTCTTTGAAAAGAAGTGAGTGTGCGCAATCGTCTTTCTCCCCCTGTCAGCGGCGGATAATTCCGGCCAAACACCCTTGACAAAAGAAGCGGTTTGAAAAAAAATGATGAATCAGAAGCTCGGTATAAAAACAGATGAGGTAAGGAGGCCGACGTGTCCTACACAGGCAGATGTCTTTATATCAACCTAACGACAGGCACACATGAGATCAAACCTACAGATAAGGCTTTGCTCGAAGAATACGTTGGCGGCAAGGGCCTGGGATTCGCGCTTCTGGAAAAACATGCTCCAAACCCTGATCCTCTCGGACCCGAAAATCCTCTCATTTTTGTCAACGGTCCTTTCACCGGGACAAAAGTCCAAACCAGCGCTCGAACATGTGTGGTGATGAGGTCTCCTTTGACCGGGTCCATACACGATTCCCATTGTGGCGGGCGCTTTGGGCCCCGTCTGAAAGCAGCCGGTTATGACTACGTCTTTATCACAGGAAAATCTGACAAACCCGTTTATCTGTATCTCACTCATGAGGGCGTGGATATCCGAGATGCCTCCGCTCTTTGGGGCAAGGGCATTTTTCAGACAAACGATATGTTGCTCAATCAACATCCCGGTGTCGAGCCCAGAGTCGCCTGTATCGGTCCTGCCGGAGAGAACCAGGTCAAGATCGCCTGTATCGGCGTGGACAAACACAGGCAGTATGGCAGAGGCGGAACAGGCGCTGTGATGGGCTCGAAGAACCTCAAAGCGATTGTGGTCGACGGAGATGAACCCATCAAGTATGCCGACGAGGAGAAATTTATGGAGCTGAACATGCAGCTCACCAGAGACATCCTGACCAATGACGGAGTCATATTCCGCCGCGAAAAAGGAACCATGAAATGCGTGCGCAGCGGCCAGGAGTTTGAGTTTCTGCCCACCAAAAACTTCCAGAAGTGTGTCTTTGACAAATTCGAAGGGATCTCCTCAGAGACGTGCCGCAAGGAACTCAGCTGGAAAGATGTGGGATGTTTCAACTGCGCCATCCGTTGCTCTAAGGTCGCCAAATGGAACGGCCATGAGATTGAAGGCCCCGAGTATGAATCTGCCGCTTTTCTCGGTTCCGGATGTGAGATCTCGGACTGTAAAGACCTGGCACGGTCGAATGAGATCTGTAATAACCTCGGCATGGACACCATCAGTGCAGGAGTCACATGTTCGTTTGCGATGGAATGTTATGAAAAGGAACTGCTGAATGATTGGAACGGGCTCAACCTCACCTGGGGAAATGCCGAAGCGCAGAGAGAATTGCTCATAAAAATGGCCCATCGCCAGGGCATAGGGGACATTTTCGCCGATGGAACGCGAATCGCAGCCCAAAAAATCGGCAAAAGCAGTGAAGAATTCGCCATCAACATCTTCGGGATGGAGATGTCCGGTGTCAATCCCCTGGGATGCCTGACAATGGGTGTGGTCCTCTCTGTGGCAGACTTTGCCAGCCACACGCGGCTGTGGCTCACCGAAACGGAGATGGGTCCGGATTTCAGGATCGAAGATATCCCGCAATCGATCGCTTCCGGCCTCGACACGATCAATATCCGAAACTCTATAATCGTGTGTGATTTTGTGCCCAGCGGGCTGGAGGAGTTGGTGCCCGTGCTCAATGCGGCAACAGGGTCAGACCACACGGCAGAATCTCTTATACGGATCGGAGCGAAACTGACTCATTTGGCAAGACGATACAACTTGAGAAATGGTCGAACATATAAGGATGACATCTTGCCCGAACGCTTTTTCAAGGAGAAATCCTGCTCTGGTTTCATGCGAGGTCAGGTCCTGGGTAAAGAATTTTTTAAAGGTCTCATCCAGCAATACTATGCTGTCCGGGGTTGGAATGACAAAGGCGAACCCACAGAGCAAATTCTGAGAGAGTATGATCTGTGGCATGATTGATCCCTTGTTCGTTTCAGACTTTGACTATGACCTTCCTAAAGAGCGGATCGCCCAAGTCCCGCTCGAACACAGAGACCGATCCCGGATGATGGTTCTGGACCGCGATAAGGACAAAATCATCCATTCCCAGTTCCCGCATTTTCCGGGCTATCTCCAAAAAGGGGATGTCTTGGTCCTGAATAATTCGAAGGTTATTCCTGCAAGAGCATGGGGCAAAAAAAAGGATGCACAGATCGAGTTTCTCTTCCTCAAAGAAATCCTAAAGGGGACATGGGAAGTCCTCTGTCGCCCCGCAAAAAAACTAAAGCGCGGCGATATCATCAACTTTTCATCACGCCTTCAAGGAGAGGTCATTGGAGAGGAAACAGAGGGTCGAAGACACATCCGCTTCTCCACAGAGGATGTCCTCTCTGAACTTAAAACCATAGGCTATGCCCCCCTTCCCCCCTATATCAAGCGGAAAAGATCACAGAGGGATATTCGATCCATGGATCTGGAGAGATACCAGACTGTGTTTGCTCAGGAGGATAAGGAAGGTTCTATCGCCGCACCCACCGCAGGCCTTCATTTTACTCCTGTCATATTGAATTCCATCAAAGCCAAAGGCGTCGAAGTGGTCAAAATCACCCTGGACGTGGGCCTGGCCACATTTCAACCCGTTCGTGTCACGCGCGTGGAAGACCACCAAATGCTCGAAGAAACGTATACGATCAGTGAAAGCGCGGCGAAAATCATAAACCGCGCCAAAAAAGAGAAAAGAGCGGTGATCGCCGTGGGAACCACATCTGTACGCACGCTGGAAAGCGCTTTCACTGAAGATGGAATAATACCAGGAACACATGTGACCGATCTTTTTATCTTTCCCGGCCACACGTTTCAAGTTGTCGATAAAATTCTGACCAATTTTCACCTCCCCAAATCCACTCTCTTGATGCTGGCCGCAGCTTTTACCGGATTGGATCTCTTAAAAAAGGCCTACACAGAGGCCATCGCCCAAAAATACAGATTCTACAGCTACGGGGACTGCATGCTCATCCTCTAGTCTCCTTGAGACACACTGTACGCGCTCTATTGACAAAAAAAAGAATCACAATTTATAGCCAAGGAGATGAAGAGCGAAGCGATTCTGGAATTAGATAGGTTGGAAGGTATGTTCATCCGGCTCAGGAATCTCTTCCTATTGAGAAAAGAGCGCACAAAAATTTCAGACCGCGAAAAAAGGCTAAAATGGAAGGATACGTGCAAGCTTTTGTCCATGCCGCTGACCTCGTGAACAAAGCAAAAAAAAATTAGCAAGAGAAACAAAAAAGAAATCTTAAAATACACCCCGATGAAACGCAACAGACCATCCCATCGATGAACAGGATAAAATGACGAAGATGCAGTCTCTATTTTATGACCCCAGCTTTGATTCCATACCATGTTCTGAGTTTTCGGGAAAGTACTAAAGTTGGGGATGACCTTTTCAAGGTTTATTTCAGAACGAAGTGTTTATCAATCTTTATTGACTCTATCTACTCTGGTTTGATATTTTTATCCCGATGTCGGAATGGGATTTCACAGATGGAGGAGGTCTAACATGCAAGCATTGATTCAGCTTTTTGCTCGTTTTTTGATTGCATTTATTTTTCTGATGAACGGCTTAGGAAAAGTGATGAATCCTTCAGGAACACAGCAGTACATGGCCCAATATGGAATGCCTTTAACTTTCCTCTTTCTCATTGGAGCGATCGCAGTGGAACTGCTGGGGGGGCTATCTGTGCTCACAGGATACAAGGTCAAATGGGGAGCTTTTGTCCTATTTCTCTTTTTGATCCCGACAACATTGATCTTTCACGCAGAATTCTCGGATCAAACACAGGTCATCATGTTTATGAAGAACCTGGCCATCATGGGAGGTCTTCTCCTTCTCGTGTCTCATGGCGCGGGAAAAATCAGCCTGGAAGCGTTCAGAACAGCGAAGTAATTGAACGCGATGACGCTTGAGAATCGAATAAATACAGAACTCCTTTTGAATCCTTAATCCGTAGATTTGGGTCCTTAATTCATAGATTTTAATATTCCGCTTCCGGCATGTAAAAAAAATTTACTCTACAAGCCGGCACATTTCCCCCCTTCCCCCTGAATATTCTCAAATATCATGGCATACTTTTTGCTGAATTGGAAACAAACGATGTCTTTGAGAGACCACAAGAAAATTATATCCCGAATGACAAAAAATCCGTATATTCAAATGGAGGGAAAAAACATGAAAAAAGCCATAGTGTTCATCATTCTTGCTCTTGTATTCACTTTATCAATGGCTGCGGCTGAGCCCATTGTGGAGGCTGCTAAAACCGGAGATTTTCAGGCCTTAAAAGATATTCTAGAAAACAATCCATCGAAGATCCATGCCAAGGACGAGGACGGCTATACAGCTCTCCATTGGGCTGCCATCCGGGCGCATTGGGACATCGCCAAATATCTGATCGAAAAAGGCGCGGACCTGAATGTGGTCGGTGGAGACGGGGGGACACAGATCAACTGGGCCGTCCATCATGACAATGTGGATATCGTCAAAATCCTAATCGACAAAGGAGCCAGGCTTAACATCCGCAACCAGTGGGGCATGACAGAGCTACACACGGCGATCTGGCGGGGGAATATTCATGTTGTTGAATACCTGCTCGACCACGGATCGAATCCGAACATCAAAACCAACGAAGGCTGGACGGCCATGCATTATGCATACCGCAGCGGACACGACAATGTCATCGCGCTGCTCAAACAAAGAGGCGTGTCCATGACCGAAAAAGACGATATGGGTCGGACGCCCCAATACCTCTATTTTAAAAAACCGAATCCGGTAGAGCTTTCAGAGGCCGAACTCGATGAGTACGAAGGAAAATATTATATTGGAGATTACTTGCTCCTCGAAGTATGGAGAGAGGGGAACCGGTTAAAGATCATGGAATTCGGTCCCGATGAGATCTATCCCGTAGCCAAGGATTTTTTTTATTTCAAACAGGCGCCCTGGACCCTGATCTTCAGCCGTGATGAGAATGGAAAGATCCATCACGCCCAGCTGTCCTTCATCAGGCGGTCCTACACGATCGTGAAAAAATGAATAAAGAAAATCCAGACTCAAGATCAGGCATGAATTTTTCGAAAACTCTTCTGTTTTGGCAGCAACAGAACAGGACGCTAAGAAATCTATTGGGTGGATGCGGGATTATTGAGGATTTAAAACCGGATGAATTGAGATAAATGAAGGAGGCTATGATGAAAAATTCCAAGATTAATTATGTGCTTGGATTTCTATTAATTGCATTCTTTTTTTTAGGAACACAATTGAGTTTTGCTCAGAAGGATGGGGATGACATCATCTTAGGCAAATACAGAGTGATTCATTCCCAAATTTTGGATGAAGACAGGCTTCTCTTTGTCCATCTCCCCCGGGAGTACGAGGATACGCAATTGGACTATCCTGTTTTATACATCTTGTATGTGGATATTTATAACTATTTTGCAGACGCAGCCATCATCACCGAGAAACTCGGTGGGACGGGGGAGATTCCGCCTGTGATCATCATCGGTGTAGCCAACACCAACAGGTACAGGGATCTCCTGCCAGTCAAAGCCAGGGGCCGCAGTGAGGGTGGAGGAGCGGATAATTTTTTAAGGTTTCTTGAGAAAGAGTTGATCCCCCATATCGACAAAACCTACAGGACGAAGAATTTCCGGATACTCGCCGGCCCCCAGGCGGCTGCTGTTTTCAGTCTTTACGCCCTCATCACCAAACCAGGGCTCTTTAATGCCGTCCTGTCAGAAAATCCTTTCATGAATCCTGAGAATACGGAATTTCTTTATCCCAGGGCGGAGGAGTTTTTCAAGAAGACTAAGCCCCTGGAGAATTTCCTCTATGTAAAATGCGAAAAAGACGAGCGGCCCCAAGACCTGGAATATGCGAAAAGGTTTGCCACCCTACTTGAATCCGAAAAACCAGAAGGCTTCCGTTTTAAAATGGAATTCAGTGATTCCTCCGGTTATTTCATAACTCCCATGCCTTTCAGCAAAGGGCTGAGAACATTATTTGCCACATATAAGTTGCCTGATGATTTCCAGACAAGCAATGTGAAGGATATTATCCATTATTATGAAAAACTGTCCGTGGACTACGGTTTTGAGGTTGATCCCCCATCTCTTATGCTGACATTTGAAGGCGACAAATTGAGCCAGGAGGGAAAAGCAAAAGATGCCATAGAGCTTTTTGAGTACGAGCTAAGCCTGTATCCCAAGTCATTAAATGCACTCTGGAGGCTAGGAGAGATCTACAGAGGAATGAGCGATCTCGAAAGAGCAAGGGATTACTACAAAAAATTTCTGGAGATTCAAGATGTTGATGCGGTCATGATCCACAGTCGGCTAGACCAAGTGGAAAGAATGATCGGTGGTTCAGCGGCCTATCGAATTGAACAGGTCATCAACAAAAACGGTATTGAAGCAGGCCTGGAAAAGTATAGGGAGATAAAATCCGACCCCGCAAATAAGCTATATTTTGAGGAAAGCGAGTTTAATGCCCTGGGATACCGACTGATGGGTGCCGGAAAAATAACGGCAGCCATAGAGATTTTCAAACTGAATATGGCGCTGTACCCCGAATCGGCGAATGTGTATGACAGTCTGGCCGAAGCATATATGAACAGCGGCGACACCGAACGTGCGATCAAAAATTATAAAAAATCCCTCGGGCTTAATCCGGATAATACCAACGCCATAGAGATGCTGAAAAAGCTTGAGAAGAAATAATTGAAGAAGTGCCTCAAGGATAGAGCATAACATTTGGTATTGCCAAACCGAACGACTATTTTATATACTGACAACACGTTAGCGCACGAGGATCGAATACATGAGCGAATGGAAAAAAAACGGAAATGATAAAGCTACCGAGGAAAAACTGGATTCTATCCTCCACCCCAGTGATCACGCCAAAGAATTTAAGATCACTATCGAATTCGGATATAAAACCTCTCCGAACTACGAAAAGGCGGTCGATCTTGCCCATAGGAATCCCACTTATTCGGAAAAGGGGGAGGGTGAGTGGATCCGCCATTCCGCCACTTATACGCCCGAGGATGTGGAAGACCTATTTGAATTATTCAACCTCGTGCATGACTGGGACACAACGGACGTTTTGATCAACCATAAAAAAATCCCGTACGGGCACCAGCTCTGGCTGCCGCTGATGTGGTTCTATCGTGTGAAATAAATCTCCTATTTTTGCGTTCACTGCTTGAATCCTGCGGAGGTCATTCTGAAATCCGAATTCTTTATTCTAGGATTGGATTTTGGCACGCAACCGACGGGTGGCTTCGTTATCCAGCTCAAACGTCTTTGGGTTAACGACCACGCTGTAATCCTCTTTGGCGCGTTCGATGCTGATGATTCCGTTCTTCACTTCTTTCGCAACAAGAACAGAATCTCTGAGATAAGGGGGACCGTAACCGCCGCCTCCACCGGCCTGTTGAAAGAGAAGCGTCCCCTCAGGCACATCCTCAATGAGATCTTTAGTTGTCGTTTGATACACCCTCCCGTCCGGGTATTGGAGCTCTATCTTATTTAGAGCGGCACTTTTTCCCCCGTAGAGGCCGAATGCCGGCTCCACATTTCCATCTCCGAAGGTTACGACTTTCGTGTTTTCCCCGCCGATCTTAAACCGAGTTTCAACTCCCAGTCCTCCCCTCCACTGGCCTGCTCCGGCTGAATCTGTCCAGTACTCATGTTTCAGCAGCAGATGCGGAGTCTGTTGTTCGAACATCTCATAATCCTGGTCCAGCACACCTCCCGAGGCATCGATCATGCCGATGTGGTCGTATCCATCCACACCGGATGTCGCGCCCGACCCTCCCTTCAGCCCCAGAAAACCAATGTCCACATAACTTGTTTTTTTTCTCGTGTCGAATCCGCTGGTGAGATAGCAGAGGAGCTGGTTCCAGCCTGCAGTCACTCTCTGTGGGATACCCTTAGAGAGTGCACGAATGATAGCATCCGCGTTCGGGGGACAAAGATGATTGCCGAAGGTCGTGGCCGCCGGATACCTGGCATTCAAGATCGTGCCTTCAGGGATGATGATGTGCACAGGCCTTACCATCCCGTCATTGTGAGGCATATCCGGATTGACCATTTGGAGGAATGTCAGCAGAGTTGCGCTGGCTGAGGAGGTGTAGGTCCCGTTAACGAATCCATCAGTTTGCGGGTCTGTCTCTGAGTAGTCAAAGGAAATCTCTTCAGCCTCCACTGTGATCTTCACTCTGATTGTGTACTTCGACCCGGGCGTCCGGCCATCATAATAGACGATCGACTCTCCTCTGTATTCTCCGTTGGGAATGGTCTTGATCTCCGCACGCATCATCTTTTCTGTGGAATCGAAGAGATATTGCTTGTGGGATTCGAACACATCCAGTCCATATTTAACGAGTAGCTTTAAGATCCCCCGCTCTCCCACAACACAGGAGCCGATCTGGGCGCGCATGTCCGCCGCAACGATATCGAACCGGATGTTGGCGAAGATAAGATCCCAGACATCCTTTCTCAGTTTTCCTTTCTCATAGACTTTGACAGGGGGAATCCTGAGCGTCTCCTGCCAGACTTCCGTAGCCTTGGGATTGTATCCTCCTGGAACCGCTCCTCCGATATCGGCTTGATGCCCTTTTGCCGCAGCCCAGGCAACAATTTTATCTTCGTAGAATATCGGCTTGTACACAGCCACATCGTTATTTTGATTCCCCATGGAAAAGACATCGTTGTGGAAGATGACATCTCCCGGATAGATCTCATCGCCAAAATAATTGACGATATACTCACAGACCGGACCGAGTGAGAACGATAGGATGGGGAGGTTCTCGGTCTGTTCGAGCATCTTCCCTTTCCCGTCATAGAGTCCAGTGACAAAATCCTTGGCCTCACACAGGATGGGGGAGCGCGTGGTCTTCGTCATCACAATGCTCATCTCTTCGGTGATGGATTTGAACCGCCGCTGAAAAACAGAAGCCAGTATTTTGTCTATTCCCATATCAGTTTCCGATCCCCAGTTTTTCCCTCATCTCGTTTTCCTTGGTTTTTAGGTACATGGAATAGCTGCCATACCTGTCGCAGAGGACATTGTATTCGGTTGTGACAAGCGTGGTCGTGTTGACCTGCTCGATGAGAGCCGGCCCTTCAATTCTATTGCCAAAGTTGAGTTTGTGCCCGTCATAGACAGGCACTTTGGTGAAGGAGTTTTTGTTAGGAAGGAAGGCTTGCCGCCATTTCTTCAAAGCTTTTCCTGGATCTTCCTGGTCGTACTCTTCCTGTTTGAACTGGGGTTTCACAGTCCGGCCCACACTCAGAACTCTCAGATTGATGAGTTCGATGGGCGTTTTCTCCTCTTCCAACGAATAGCCGAAAAGCCTGTTGTGTTCCGGATGGAAGCTTCGGCCTATGGATTCCACATCTCCCTTTTCCAGCGCATCCCTCGTAATCTCCACATTGACCTCGTGATACTGCTTCACGTAACGCATATCCAGGGAGTAGATGTGCTGGATCGCGCTCTCAGGGATGTGCTCAGAGCGAAGAAGTCCTATGGCTTCCTGCTCCATCTCATCAAAAAAGGCCCTGAATCTTTCGATATTCATCTCCTCAAGTGGGGTCGTGTAGGTTCTCACAAAGTCGTGCTTGAGGTCAGACATCAGCATACCTGCCGCGCAGAAAATGGATGACTCTTTGGGAATGATCATGACCGGGATCTCAAGTTCCTGAGCGATCATACACGCATGAACCGGACCTGCACCGCCAGCCACAACAAGCGGAAACTCTCTTGGATCGTGTCCGCGCTTGACGCTCACTTCACGCACACCCGAAGCCATGTTGACGTTTATGACTCTGTACATCCCTGCGGCGGCCGCAATCACGTCCATCCCCAGGGGGACGGCGATCTTTTCTTTGATGGCGTTTGCCGCACGGTCATAATTGAGCGGTATTTTCCCGCCTGCAAAAAAATCCTTATCCAGATATCCAAGAACAAGGTCCGCATCCGTACAGGTCGGAATCTTTCCGCCCAGGTCATAACAGGCCGGTCCTGGATTGGAGCCCGCACTCTGGGGACCCATGCGCAGCAGCCCTCCCTCATCGACCCAGCCGATACTCCCTCCGCCGGCACCGATGGTGTAAATCCCCAACATGGGAAGAGCGATCCTGAGCCGGTCGATCTCACTTTCTGTGGTCACAAGGGGCGTTTTATCCTTGATCAGCGCCGCATCAAAACTCGTCCCCCCCATATCGATGGTGATGCAGTCCTCATAACCCTGGATGGATGTGTACTCGATGCCAGCCATGGGCCCGGCCGCAGGCCCCGAAAGCAGGGTCACAGCAGCGCTGGCAATGGCACTTTCCGGAGAGACCACTCCTCCGTTGGACTGCATGATGAGAAGGACTCCCTCGAATCCGATATCCTTTAATTTCTGGATGAGGCTTGTCAGATACCTCCTCAGAATCGGGCCGACATACGAATTCAAGACAGTGGTGGAAATGCGGTCATAAAACCGGATGCTTGGCAGAAATCCCGAGGACACTGTCAGATAGGCATCGGGCATTTCTTCTGTGATGACCTTTGCGGTAACAGCCTCATGAGAGCCGTTGGCGAAGGAATTCATAAAACATATGGCAACGGCCTCAACATTTTCTTTTTCGAACAACCGAACTGCATCCTGCACATCCGACTCTTTAATCTCTTTGAGCACGTCGCCTTTGTAGTTGAGCCGTTCTTCGACAGGGTATCGCAGATATCTGGGCACTAGCGGTTCGATATTGGTGTACCGGTTGTTGTACTGCTCCTCTCTGATCCCCCTTCGCATCTCCAGGGCATCTCTCAGGCCTTTGGTGGTCAGTAGGCCTGTCTTGGCCCCTCTGCGCGTCAAAACCGCGTTCGTCGTCACTGTGGTTCCATGGACTATGGTCGTGATATCTTTGATAAAATTCTGCAAAGACACATCTTTAGCCCTGGCCATCTCCGAAAGCCCGTTCATAAGGCCGATCGAGGGATCTTCGGGAGTGGATAGGACCTTATAAATCTCGGAGCTTCCGTCCTCTGAAGTCAGGAGGAAATCCGTAAAAGTCCCCCCGACATCTATGCCGATCCTGTATTTGGTCATAGTCCCACGGGCTCTTTGAATTCGCCAAAAACGTCTTTAAAAATCCGGGTGATCTCACCCAGGGTTGCATAACTCTTGACAGCCTTCAGGATATGCGGCGTGACGTTGTCTTTCGACTGAGCGGCTTCTTTCAGATTCTGCAGAGATTTGCTGACTTCGCTTGTGTTCCGGGTTCGCTTTATTTCATCGAGCTTTTTCTTCTGCTCTTCGGCAACCTTTGGATTGAAGGGATGGAGTTGCACATTGGCCATCTCCTCCTCCATCACGTACTTGTTGACTCCGATCTTCGGGATCTCTCCCGATTGTATCTTTCGTTCTCGAATGTAAGCCTGCCGGCTCACTTCTCTCTGAATATAGCCTGATTCCACAGCCTTGACCATGCCCCCGAACTCTTCAACCTGTTTCATGCAGATAACGATCCTTTTCTCCATCTCATTTGTGAGCCATTCGATGTAGTAGGATCCTCCCAGAGGGTCGACCGTATCTGTGAGTCCCATCTCATCGGCAAGGATCTGCATTGTCCTCAGGCTGATCAAAGCGGATTTCTTTGAGGGGATGGTGTATGCTTCATCATACGAGCAGAGGGCCATGGTTTGTGTCCCCGATAGCGCCGAAATCAGGGCATAATAGGCCCCGCGCACAATGTTGTTCTCCGGCTGCTGGACGGTCAATCCTCCACCCCCGCCACCGGCGATCATCCTCATGAGCATTGAGCGAGGATCCTTTGAGCCGAAACGCTCTTTGATGATCTTTGCCCAAAGCCTGCGGCCCGCTCTGAATTTGGCCACCTGCTCCCAGATATTCCCGTGGATATCGAAGTTGAAGGCGATTCGTCCGGCAAAACTGTCGATGTCGAGCCCACGGCTCAGTACTTCTTCGATATAGGTGATGGCGATCTCGAAGGCATAGGCCATCTCCTGAACAGGAGTGGCTCCGGATTCCCGGATGTGGTAACCGCAAACACTGAAGGGATTGAACTTTGGGACATGCTGCGAACAAAATTCCACCATATCCCCGATGAGCCGGATGGAAGGCGCCACCGGAAAGATCCACGTTCCCCGCCCGATGTATTCTTTGAGGATGTCATTCTGGGTCGTTCCTCTCACGCGGTCCCAAGGGATACCCTGTTTTTCGGCGGCCACAAGATACATGGCCAGCATAACGGATGCCACTGGGTTGATAGTGAGGGACGTTGAGATCCGGTCGATGGGGATATCGATAAATGCCTCCTCCAGGTCTTTGAGCGTGTCGATCGCCATCCCAACCCGGCCTACCTCTTCCTCGGCCATGGGATCATCGGAATCCAGCCCCATCTGTGTCGGAAGGTCAAACGCCACATTAAGGGCTGTCTGCCCTTGTCCGAGGAGCCATTTGAAACGTTCGTTCGTTTCTCTGGCAGTGCCGAATCCTGAATACTGGCGCATGGTCCAAGGACGCTCGCGGTACATGAACGGATGGATCCCACGGGTGAAGGGGAAACGGCCGGGCTGTCCGATCTCTCGTTCAAGATCGATATCCTGGATGTCTTCAAGTCCGTAAACGGGTTTGACTTTGATGCCTGACTCCAGTGTGACATCCCTTAGATCGCCGGCTCTTTCCGGTTTCTTCTTGTCCGTCACGATAGCACTCCCAAATTCTCTCTCAATTTTTCTCTCACCCTCTCACCTCGTCTTGCTTTTTCATTTCTCCGATCCCGCTGTATTCTCCTTTCGCTGTCTTTTACTCCCTTATTATCCCTTTGAGTGCCCCAACCAGACTTTTTTCTGCTGTCACTCTTTGACGTTTTCCCTGATGAACTTAACGATCTCCTCCAGCCGAGCACCCGTGGGAAAAACACCCGACACTCCGTAATTCCTCAAGGTTTTAATATCTTTTTGAGGAATGTTCCCTCCGATCAAAACGAGTTTATCCGCAATCCCTTTGTCCCAGAGCTGATCCAACAATTTTTTGCTCAATGGAAGATGAACGCCCGAGTAGATGGACATGCCGATGACGTCGGCATCCTCCTCCAAGGCTGTTTTGACGATGTCTTCGATAGAGCGGTGAAGCCCCGTATAGATTACCTCCATACCCGCATCTTTGAGCGCATGGGCGACGACCTTGGCTCCCGTGTCATGCCCGTCGAGGCCTGGCTTTGCGATCACAACTCGGATCCTTTTTTTGTCCGAAGTCATTTACTCCCCTGCACTTTTTATTTACCTGTTTTATTTAACTGCATAATTCATGTTCGCTATTTTTCGTACTTGCCGTCTATGATCTCGGTCAGGATCCCGTGCATGGGCACCGGATGGATGAAGGCAAAATTCCTCTTGTATTCAGCAAAGAACCGGGGCTTCTGGTCGATGAGTTTGACGTTGTTTTTCTTCAGCTTCTCAAGCGATTTCTCACAGTTATCCACATTATAGCTGATGAGCATGACACCTTCGCCACGGCGGCTTATGAATTTTGCCACCTCCCCTGTTCCGTCCATATCTTCCATGACCTCGATGGCCGTGGGCCCCACCATAAAACCTGTGACCCTGATCTTTTCCGGCTCGTCCACATAGCGGTAGGCCACTTCCCAGCCAAAGGCATCGATATAGTCCTTTTCGGCCTTTTTCACATCATTCACTGCCATACAGATATGGTCTACATAGTTCGTTTTGACTTTTTCCGGCACTCGCTTTCCTCCTTTATGTGATTTTCAATAAATCAAATCTCTTAAAAACCATCGCAATAATGAGCATCTGATATTGGGATCTACATTTAAGAGCATCAGAGGTAATGTATTGAGCGACATCGGAAGATTTAGCCTTCCTAAGTCGGTCTTCGAGGGGACCTGACGAAGTCGGGCGCGAGGACTGTATGAGCAGGAGATGTTCAAGCATGTTGGGATGACTATAGTTGAGGAGCATTCCCTTGTGATGTTAATAAACGTGCGCAGTTCCGCAGCGCCGAGAAAACGATGAGGGAATGGCGTGAAAAATCTGACTGGAGCGAAACCATTTCCTCTGATTCTATCTTTAAAGATACTCATTATTGCTATAAGCCTCACTCAGTGGCGATCTTAAATATTTCCTTATATCTTCGAAATGAAAGGCATGTTCCCGCCTTCCGGTGCTCCCGGAGGAAGCTTGAAGAGGATGGCGCCTTCCACAGGGCAGGCCTCGAAGCATTCTCCACACTGCAAACATAAATCGAGGATGATGACAGCTTTTCCTTTGTGCATGCCGATAATATCCGGAGGGCAGGCCCGTGCACAAGCCCCACATCCCGTGCACCGGTAGGCATCGATCCACGGATAGAGGGCCATGTGACTGCTCCAGGAATGCGGATAAACACTCATCTTGGTGCCCGGTATTTGAGGTTTTGCGCTGGCTATTCTGTTGTGTATCATTGGTCTCTCCTTGACTAGAATCTCATTCCCAGGCGATAGCCGTCCTGGATGGCATCGATGCCACGCCGGACGATAACACAGTCGCCTATCATAGCCACGTCTCCTTTATAAGCTCCGTAACCCAGCTCAGTGTTGGGAATGAGTTGTGCTAAAATCACAGTGTCTGCCGGGACAGCCTGATCTTTGAACGGTGTTTTCTCCTTTGTTTTCCTGTCATAGATCATCCAGTCAGCGACAACGCCTTCGTCCTTGATCTCTTTGACCTGTCCGTAGGTCAACTGCGCAACATTTGCCTTTTTCAGCCTCAGCCTGTACCTCCATATGTAGGATGGATTCACATCCTGACCAAAGCGGGGGGCCGGGTCGATCATGGCGATGTTTGGGTTCTCGAGGCCGTCCTTTTCCATTTTGTCGATCACGAATAGCGCGAGCGATATCGCAGCGCCTGAGCCTCCCAAAATGACAACATCTTTTCCCAGTTTGGTTTTGCCCGTAAACACGTCAAACATACTCACCACATGCGGCTTATCCATGCCAGGAATGGCAGGGACTTCGGGCACAGCTCCGGTGGAGATGACGAGAGAATCCGGTTTTTCCGCTTCCAGGAGTTCCTTGGTGACGGGTGTGTTGAGAACGAACTTGACTCCGAACTTATCGCACTGGGCCTTCATGTGATTGATCCATCGCATGAACTCCTCATCATCCCAGTACTTGTCCGAATCCTCTCCCCAGGGATTTCGTGAGGCATAATACCACTGGCCGCCAATGTTTTCTGTCTTCTCATAGACCGTGACTTCATGCCCCTTCTCAGCGGCGATCCGCGCGGCCTGGAGTCCTGCGATTCCTGCCCCTGCAACAATAATCTTTCTCTTGACCTCAGCCCTGGGAAATCCATAATACCCCCATTCGCGTTCACCTTCATGACTGCATGAAGGCCGGACCGTGCAGGTTACAGGAGCATCCCGAAAGAGACGCGCCAAACAAACCTGGCAAGCGATACAGGGAATAATGTCTTCCTGTTTGTCCCACATGATCTTGTTGGGAAGGGCGGGGTCTGCGATCTGCGGCCGGCACATCTCCCAGATATCCAGCTTGCCTTCAGCGATCGCTTTTTCGGGAATCTCGGGCACAAAGAGACGGTAGGCCATGCTGATCGGGATATTGAGAGCCTTTTTCGTGCGCTCTGCCACATAGAGCCATTCGCCCATGGGAATGTCCCTGGAGATCACAGAGCCGAGAGATTCCTGCCAGCCAACGGTCACGCTGAGGTAATCACAGCCCGCGGCTTCGGCGATCTTGAGGGATTCCATGCTCTCATCCTCAGTATTACCGCCGCGGTCATCCAGCATCTCCCACCCGCACAGGCGAATGCCGACGGCGATATCGGGCCCGACTTCCTTGCGGACTCCTTCGACGATCTTTCTCATAAAGGCGCACCGGCCGTGAATGTCTCCACCATACTCATCACTCCGCCAATTCGTATAGGGTGATATAAAGTTGGAGATCAAGTAGCCCACGATACCGGAGATCTCGACGATGTCATACCCGGCCTCAACGGCTCTACGAGCTCCGTCAATGTGTTCCTGGATACACTCCTCCACATCGGGAATGCTCATTTTCCGCGGAGGACGGAACCGCCGGAGCCTCTGTCCGATCACGGACGGGCCAACCGTATAATCCAAATTTATGCCTCCCACCCGTCCGCAGTGCATCAACTGGAGACAGGCCAGGGCATCCCCCTGGTGAATGACATCCGCCATTTTCTTCAGGCCGGGGATAAACTTGTCATCCCAGATCCCCATCATGCCGACATATCCCTGTCCTTCTCCGCGCGGATCCGTATACGCACCCTGGGTGGTCACGATCCCTGATCCTCCCCGGGCATGGGCCTCGATATAGGCCAGCTCTTTCTCGGACACAAAACCATCGTTGTAATTGTAGTTTGTTTCTGTGGAGGCGTACTTGATGCGGTTTTTGGCCCACACCTTCCCAATCTGTATCGGGCTGAATATGTGTGGATATTTCTTTACGCCAGGTAACATTCTTAAACTCCTTCACTAATATAAATTATCAAATAAGACCGTCATTTGATGCCGATGTCTGAGTTTGGATTCGAGCAGTCATTTTTACTCTGGTAAAGAGCATAAAAAGATTATATGAATTTCATCGATTTTGCAAGGAAGTTGGGGAAAGCTCCTCCCCACCAGACAAAGACTTTAAACTAAAGATAAACTACCGCTCAAGGTCAGCGAAAGGAAGGAGGTGAAAAGGATGGAGGGATAAATTTTTGGAATGAATATTTGGAAAGAACTTAATATGGGGAGGATAAATGTAGGATATATGGAGGAACGTAAGGGATTAAAAGCGAGGTTGCCTCTCTTTTTCTGTTAACTGATTAGCTGCCCACTAACTGCATAAATTCAAATTTAGAATAATCCTTAAGAAAGGATTTCGCGATTTCAAAATTTATTTTTCCTTCTTTGCAAAGCTGTACGAGGGATTGCTCAATTGTCTGCATCCCATCCAGTTTTGATGATTGGATTGGTTTATAAATATTTTGAATTTCACCTAACGGGTATGAGCTCTGATCGAAGGATCGACTTTCATTAATGATCTCTATGATTGGTTTGAAACACTCGAGAGGTCAGATATGGAGGAGCATTTTCTTCATTCGGCAAAAATAGGCTTTCCCATCTCTTTAGAGATCCAATCATACTTCTTCTCAAATATCCTCAAACACGCATCCACCACATCTGGATCGTAAGAATATGATCTATAAACGGAAATCTCTTCCAAGGCTTTATTAATTCCTAGAGCAGGACGATAAGGCCGATGGGAAGACATGGCCTCTACGACATCCGCGACTGCTAAAATTCTGGCCCCCAAGAGAATCTCTGGCCCTTTTAATCCATTTGGGTAGCCATCTCCCAGCATTCTCTCGTGATGCTGGAGTATGATTTCAGCTACAGGCCAGGGGAACTCAATCCCTTTCAATATTTCATATCCAACCTTGGGATGGCTTTTTACCAGGACCATTTCTGCATCGTTTAATTTTGTTGGCTTAGAGAGAATCTCTGCAGGGACGAACAATTTGCCAATATCATGAATGGCACCAGCAAAGCGAATGCCATCGATCTGATCGTCAGGAAGACCCATTTCTGTGGCGATTGCACATGCAAGATTTGCCACACGCTGCTGGTGACCTGCTGTGTAAGGATCTCGCGTCTCCACTATTCTAGAGATAGCATGGATTGTCTCTTCCAATACACGCTGTGTTTTTATGAAACTCTGCCGAAGCTCTTCCTGAGCGTCCACCCTTTCAGTTATGTCACGGAAGACCAATACATTGCCCAGCATACTGCCTTTATCATCCAATATTGGAGCATTGTTACAATCAATGGGAATCTTTCGATTTTCCTTGCTCAGTACGGATTGGTTAATGCGATGGAGATTACTTTTATCAATCGGTTTTCTCCCATTATATAATTTGGAAAGAACAGTTTCTTCATTTGTTATATTGAAATTACCCTTCATGGATTTTCCTGACACCTTTTCCAACTTCTTGCCACTCAACTCCTCGGCTACAGGATTCATGAATGTCACTTTCCCCCCTTTATCTGTCACAATCACTCCATCGCCGATGCTCTGGAGTACTGTTGAGAACCAATGTTCTCTCTCTTTCAGTTTTCTGTCCATTTTGCTTTTGTACAATGCAATCTCGATAGTCGAATGTAAATCCTGCTCTTCGAAAGGTTTGAGCAAATATCCAAAAGGTTGCGTGATCTTGGCTCGTCGGAGGGTTGCCTCATCAACATAGGCAGTCAGAAAAACCACAGGAAGGTCGAATAACTCAAGGATTTGTTCCGCAGCATCCACACCGTCCATATCTCCCTTCAGCTTGATATCCATTAGCACCAAATCAGGCTGTGTTTCCCCGGCTTTCCGGACAGCTGCTTTCCCAGTAAGAGCAATTCCGCACACATCATATCCCAAATTATTCAACATGTTTTGTATGCTTTGAGCTACAATGCCTTCATCCTCAACGACCAGTATCCTTGCTGTAGACATAATTCAACTCCTTTTTCGATAACTTAAGAAGAAATTCTTGAGCTTTTAAGTTTTTTGATCAAATAGCTACCTGGAGGGGATTTTAATAAATATATCTCCTATGGATTATGACCGCAGGTGAAAGGTATAAAGAAAGATGATTTATTGAACAAAAGATATAAACCTTCAAATAAAAATATCATTTCAATTGGAGTGGATTTTTTAGAAGACTCGTATCATTTTTTTTGAGGGTTTGTTACTGTTGATAACAAAAACTGCGCCGTTTGGCGCTTCTATTTTCCTGTAGTCATCCAGATACAATCCGTTGTGATAAACCATCAACATTCGGATAATTGCGATATGTGTGACAGCAAGAATTCTTGAGCAATTTGAAAGACCAGAAATCCTGTTTATGCCAATCAAAGATCTCAACAGCAAATCTCTTAGAATCTCTCTTCTTTCTATCCTCAAGTCTGAAGGTTTTGTGTTCCATATTTTCCATTCATTTGGATAGATCTCTGCTACTTCATTCTCAGATAATCCTTCCCATGGGCCCATTTGCATTTCTTTAAGATATCCTTCAATAACAACACCTACCTTCAAGGTACTACCGATGATTTCAGCGGTCTGGATAGCTCTTCGGATAGGACTCGAATAAATCTTTTCTATATGGAATTTCAGCAACCTTTTACTGACATCTCTAATCGCCATAATTCCTTCCGCACTCAAACTCTCTCCATTCCAGCCCGCATAAATCTTTTTCTTATTCGAGTCTGTCAATCCGTGACGAATCAGATAAATTTCTTCAACCATAAACTTTCAACTTTAACAAATTGTTCATTGTCCGCATAATCAGATGGCACAAAATCAAATGACAACGTCTCCCTCGTTCATAAAATTTTCCAGCGGTTCACATAACACTTCAGCGTAGGAAAGATCGTTGGCATTAGATATGTCCGGATCATCTCAGAATTGTCTGCAATAAATAGACGTAAATAGATGCATCATCCGTAACCTCCTGGCTTTTATTGAAATCTTATTTCTTGATATTGACTGATAGTAGCAATAAGTTCACGGAATTCGGTGGATTTGTCATAAAAGCGTTCGGCTCCGTATGCCAAACACAATTTTTTGTATTCTGGGAGAGAATAGTTTGTAAACACGATAACTTTTGGCGGAGGTTTTGCCTTTTTTATTGCTTTGAGTGTAACAATCCCACCCCCTCCGGGCATAAAAAGATCCAGGATCACAAAATCCGGCTTTAGCCTCTCTATTTCTCTTGTGGCACCAGTTGTAGTCTCTGAATCTCCGACAATTTCAACTCCCTCAATCAGGGACAGTCTTTTCCTCAGGGAGGTGCGAATGTCTCCAGAATCGTCTGCAATGAATACACGCATCATTCATCACTTCTTTTAATCAAGTTTATATCCATCTTCTCTGAATAGTCTCAAACAGGCATCGACAACTTCAGGATCAAACGTTTCGCCTCTCTCCTTCTCGATCTCTTCCAAGGCCACATCAATTCCTAATGCCCGTCTGTATGGCCGGTCGGCCGACATCGCCTCGACAACATCGGCGACAGCCAATAGTCTCGCTTCTAAAAGAATATCTTCACCCGATAATCCATTTGGATAGCCCGATCCATCCATCCTTTCATGATGCTGGAGCACCCTTTGGGCGATTGGCCAGGGGAATTCGACAGTCTTTAAGATTTCATACCCTACCTGGGAGTGATTCATGATGACTGCATACTCACTATCTGTCAATTTTCCGGGTTTGTTGAGAATTTCTTTGGGTGAATATATCTTTCCAATATCATGAAAACCACCGGCCACGAGAATTCCATTAAGCCTCTCCTCTACAAAGCCCATCTTCTCTGCTATGGCGCATGCCAAGTGTGAAACCCTTCGTTGATGCGTGGCCGTGTAGTGATCCCTCGTTTCCACAATCAGGGATATGGCTTGGATAGTGCATTCCATGGCCTTCCTCAATTTCTCACTGTTTTGCTTGAGAATTTCCTCAACTTTCCTCTGAGGAGAAATATCCTTCAGAACCAACACACAACTGAGAGTGTCATCTCTCTCGTCATAAATAGGAGTTTTGCTGTACCTAATTGGTATCTTCTCTCCCTTTTTAGACACAAGTACTGCCTGAGTATCAGATTCAATTTCTTCCGTCACCCAGTTTTCCGAAGTATATTTTTTCCGTACAACGCCCGAGGCTATTCTTTCATCCTTTAAAATATTGAGCTCTTCTCCCAAATCTCTCCCTATCGCCTCTTCAAGTTTCCAGCCTGTCAGATCTTCAGCAACAGGATTCATGAATGTCACTGTGCCCTCTTTATCAGTTGTAATCACTGCATCCCCCATAATCTTGAACGCTGCCTCTACCCAATGCTTTTTCTTTTTCAATTTCTTCCCGTTTCACTCTTAAAAAGAGCTTGCTCTATAGCGTGAGATAAATCATCCTCCTGGATGGGCTTGAATAAAAATCCCAAAGGCTTTGTTTTTTTAGCTTTTTCAATGGTATCCTCATCCCCATAGGCAGTCAGATAGACCACAGGAATATTCAACCGACTACGGATCTTTTCCGCTGCTTCTATCCCATTCAGGTATCCTCTCAATCCGATATCCATCAGGATCAAATCTGGCCGCAAATCCGTCGCTTTAATAACAGCTTTTTCTCCAGACATGGCTACTCCCGCGACGCCGTAACTCAACTTTTCCAGCATTATCTCAATGTCTTTAGCCACAAGACCATCATCTTCCACAATAAGTAGCTGTGCTTTTGTCATTTTTTTTGCCTTCTTTTTAAATTTGGGAAAAGATTTAAATTTGATGTTGAAGATCGCATTCATTGGAACATAAGAAAACAAACCTTTTCCTGATCTGCCAAGAATTTCTCTTCCCTTCCCTCCTCATAAACCTAACGCTTCCTTGGCCCGGTTTTTATCATTAAACTCTCCTGTTATTCTGGCTATTGGTGGCGGCAGCAGCTTTATAATTGTAGGCGTGACGATAATCTGATCATATGTTGCCAGTTGAGGGTTCTCCATGATATCAATAATCTCAAATGAATATTCTCCCTTGCAGTATTCGTCTAAAAGCGCTTCCAGATCCTTTATAGCTTTTTGGGCCTTGGCGGTTTGACCGGCAATGTAAAGTCTTAATAAATACATGGCTAACCTCTCAATACCTTGCTGAACCTTCAAAAATAGCCCTGACAATCGCCACAAGTTTTTCACTATCGACCGGCTTCTGGAGGAGCTCAAAATCCAATTTGTCTTCTTTAGCCTTCTTGAGCTGGTCAAAGAACTCCTGATGAAAGGCCGTAATGATGTATATAGGGACATCCCTGTCCATTTTCCGGAGTTCCCGCAATGTCTCCACCCCATTCATGCCTGGCATTTTTAAATCAAGAAAGGCCAAATCATATTTCGATTTTTTGGCCATGGCAATTCCTTTCTCCCCTGATTCTGCAGTTTGGACCTCATAGGGAGTGTCCTCGAATGCCAACATAAATGATTTCCTGATACCTGTTTCGTCATCAATGACGAGAATACGTCTAGGCATTTTAAACACCTTCCTTTGATCCTCTTCTCTCGATCGGAAGAAGAATCTTAAATGTTGCTTCTTTGTCACACTGGCTATCAAATGAAATCGTGCCCCCATGAGCCTTGACTATACTCTGGCAAATGGATAATCCAAGGCCTGTCCCCTCACCAACTGATTTTGTAGTGAAAAAGGGATCAAAAATTTTTGACTGATTTTCTGAAGAGATGCCTTTTCCACTATCAGAAATGAGCACCTGACAGTATTCTCCCTTCTGCCTCATGTCAACATGAACTTTTTTTATCTCCACTTCTTTCACAGCATCCAAAGCGTTGCCGATAATATTGAAAAAGATCTGCTGCATGTTGTTTTCCAACACCCATATCATTGGGATTCCCCTGCTAATTCTCTTCGTTAGTAGAACTTTCTGGCTCTTTATTTGACTCGACAACAGTGCCAATACACGCTCCAGAATAACGGCAAGACTCTCTTTCTTGAATCCTTCTTCACTCTCCTCCATCCGGGAATACATTAAAAGATTACGTATAATATCCACACAACGCCGAGTCTCAGTTTCCGCATCATGCAGCATAGGGTATATCCTATAATCTTTCGGGGTGTGTTTCTGGGCATAGAGCACAAAATTGAGAATGCTCATGAGCGGATTGTTCAGTTCATGGGCAAGTCCGGCTGTCATTGTTCCCATGGCCGCCATCTTTTCAGTTTGAATAAGCTTGGCCTGAGATTCTTTCAATTTTCTATGAAGTTCCTCCCGTTTTTTCTCCATTTTGCTCTTATACAGGGCCATTTCAATGGTCGAGTGCAGATCTTGTTCTTCAAAAGGCTTGAGCAAATATCCAAATGGCTCGCTGATCTTTGCTCTTTCAAGAGTTTTCTCATCTCCGTAGGCTGTCAAATACACAATCGGAATACCAAACCTTCTGTGTATTTCTTGGGCCGCTTCCACACCATCCATAGTCCCTTTTAGCCTGATATCCATCAAAATCAAATCAGGCTGGATCTCTTCTGCTTTTTGTATGGCCATCTCTCCGGAAGTCGCAAATCCTGAGGAACTATATCCTAAATTACGCAACATATTCTGGATGCTTTTCGCAACTATGCCTTCGTCTTCGACAACCAAGATTTGAGGTTTCTTCATTTAGGAAAGCTAAATTGGATACATCGGCTGCCAACTATACAGATTCTGTTCCATTTAGTGCGGGTATTGATTGAAAATGTTCAAGATGGATTAAGCGATAATTACAGAGAACCAATGCATTCAACCTCTCAATGAATCATCACGCTCTTCTAGGACTCTGCTGATAACACTCAAAAGTTGGGCCTCATCAACGGGTTTTCGAAAGAACGCTTCCACTTGAGCCTTGATAGACCGTTCAAAGGTACTGATAACATCTTTGCCTGTAATAACGATAACAGGGAGATCAGAAAGGCTTGTATACATTTTCAGCCTTTTTTTGACGACAAAACCATCTCCGCCTGGCAAACCGATGTCTAAGATTATCAAATCTGGTTTTTCTCTTCGGGCCATACGAGTAGCCGAAATGGCATCAAAGGCACAGACAGCATCATAGGAATTGGCATTGAGCCGTTTGGTTAAGGCCTTTGCCAAGTCTAAATCATCTTCAACAATAAGAATTTTTTTTTGGCTCATTCTAATTCTCTCCTCAGAAAAATATCACTTCTCTCTATTTCTTTGATCCTATTGGAAATCCCTCTCACAATCCGATCTATGTTCTTACTATTTTGACTTTTCAATACATCTATCATAGAGAAAGATACACTTGTTGTTATGTCAGCATCAGAAAGAATTTCACAATTTTCCAATTCTTTTTCAATCTGCCTAATCTTCTGAAGAGCCTCGTGTTTATCAGCCCAAAGCACTAAAGAGAAAATTTCGCTCCACTTATGGGAATTATTCCTCGGTAATAGGACTTCCGATTCTGAGAATATACAGTTTTTTAGGACATCCCAGACGACATGATTCGCATTTTCCAAAATTTTTAAAGGCAAAGCACGGCTGGAAGGGCATATGCTCACCGTGATCAGCGCCAAATCACTTTTTTGGCAGTTTCTAGGAGTGAGTAAGGAGCCCAGTATTTTTTTGAGTGAAAAAACAGGAATAGTAAAGCAAAACGTGCACCCTCTCCCCTGCCTGCTCTTTACCCAAATCTCACCCCCGTGTTGCGTGATGATCTCTTTGCAAATGTAAAGGCCGAGCCCCAGGCCTTTTCGGCTATCCCCCTGAGATACCTGGGCCTGGTAAAGATAATCAAAAACTTTTTTTTTCTCTTCGGGACGGATGCCGCAACCGGTGTTTTTAACCTCGAATAAGACAAAAGTTGGCTTTTTATCGAACCGGGATGCGTGGATTGAAACTCTTCCCTTTTGTGGAGTGAACTTAACGGCATTATCCATCAAATTATTGAGGACCTGTTCCAACCGGGATGCATCTGCGTATACAGAGGGAAGATCGCCGGGAACGTCTAGCCGCAGGGAAATTCCATTCGCTCCAGTTTTTGCATGAAAAACCTCAAAGACACCTGCTATAACATCGCTCACAGAGATTGGTTGTGGATCAATTGTAAGTTTTCCTGTAATAGCTCTGGTACCATCCAGAAGGTCTTTGATCATCGTGCTGAGTTTATTTGTATTTCTCAGAATAATCTCCAGGTCTTCCCTCTGGGCTTCTGTGATTTTACCATCCAGCCCATCAAACAAAATCGTTGAGAATTGATGAATCACGCCGAGAGGTGTGCGAAGCTCGTGTGCGACGTGTGAGAGAAACTGATCCCTAGTCTTTATTTGGTGAAACAGCACATTCTCTAATTCTGCGAGTTTGCGCTTTCGCTCGGTGACATCCTGTATAACCACTAGGTAGGACGGTTTATTATTCCAATCCGTTTTATCTGCTCTCAACTCGCCAACTCCTGATTCACCATCTAAGCGGTTAATTTCAATTTCGCCTAGTTCATTTGCTGCAACATCATATATAAACTTTTTTCCTAGTAAATCATTTTCCTTGTGCCCGATAAGAATTTCAGCAGCAGGATTCATGAACCGCACAATTCCGGCCCTGTCTAGTATAATAATGCCATCAGGGCTCATTCCCACTATGCTGCGAAAATTCGCTCTGCTTGTCTTCAGAGACTCCTCAGCCTGCTTATGGGCAGAGATATCACGGAAAACGAATATTACCTCATTGATATTCCCTCTATCATCTCTAACAGGTACACAACTGGCATCGATTCGAATCTCCTTGTTGTATTTAAGACTCAAAAAAAGAGCCCCAGGTAATTTAAAGATAGAGCCGTGTTTTATGGCAGTCGCCACCAGATCGTGGATTTTTCGCCCCGTTTTTGTAATAACGACATCAAAAACAGTTCTCAAATCTTCTCCAACAACATCTTCTTGCTTCCATCCCGTCAAAACTTCTGCAACTAGATTCATGTGCGTCACCAATCCCCCCGCATCTGTTGCAATCACGGCATCTCCGATTCTCTTGAGTGTTGTGGAGAGCCACTCCTGTGTCTCTCTCCATTTCTTTTCCATCCGGTGCTTGTAAAGGGCTATCTCAATAGCACTGTGGAGGGCTCTCCCTTCAAATGGTTTGAGTATATAACCGAATGGCTCTGTGATTTTGGCCCGGGCCAAGGTTTGTGGATCTGCATACGCAGTGAGATACACGACGGGAATGTTCAAATGGGCTCGAATTTGTTTTGCAGCTTCAATGCCATCCATCTCGTCTTGAAGTTGGATATCCATCAAAACTAAATCTGGTTTGTGTTCTTTCGCCTTTCTAATTGCTCCTTGACCTGTCATAACAATGTCAGATACTTCATAACCCAATTCTTTCAAGTTTAACTGTATAGTCTCAGCCGTCACCATCTGATCCTCAACGATTAGAATTCTTGCTTTTGGCATTAGATTCCGATCTCAATGCTGGGAAAATTTAATCCTGAATGATGTCCCGTTTTTCTTTTGAAGCTTGATACTGCCCTCGAGCTGTTCAACCAGCGTGTTCACGATTTGGAGGCCGAGTGATTTTGTATTCTTGAAATCCAGATCTTCAGGAAAACCAATCCCATTATCGCTGACAATCAGATTGAAAGTATTATCCTTGTCCGAACTCATCTTGATTTGCAACTTTCCCCTTAACTGCTCTTTTCCATCTCCTCCTTGATTATCCGGGAAAGCATATTTCAGAGCATTCGACACAAGCTCATTGATAATCAAACCACATGGAATCGCCGTATTGATGTCTAATAAAATCTTGCCTGCATTTATCTCGCATTTTATCGAATCTGGACCTATCCCGTATGAGTGAAATAATCCGGAAACAAGTCTCTCTAAGTACCCGCCAAATTCAATCTCAGCCAGGTTTTTGGATTGGTACAAGCGTTCATGTACAAGCGCTATGGATTTGACTCGGCATTGTGTCTCCTTGATCATTTCCAAAACATTTTTATTTTTTATATGTCCCGATTGCAGGTTGAGTAAACCATAAATGATCTGCATGTTGTTTTTAACACGATGATGGATCTCCTTGAGGAGCAATCCCTTTTCCTCAAGAGATATCTTAAGCTTCGCCTCAGCTCTACGCTTCGCTTCGACCAGGTGCTTTTTCTCACAGAGTTCTCTTAATCTTGCTAATAAATCATCCATGTTCACGGGTTTTGTGATATATCCCGACGCCCCCTCGTTTAAGGCTAAAACCGCGTTTTCCACAGAAGCATATCCGGTCACCATTATCACGCCCATGTCAGGATTCAGTTCCTTCAAAGAAGCCAATAACTCTGTTCCTTCCATGTCGGGAAGTTTGATGTCCAGAAGACCTATATTGAAACAATTCTTTTGCATTTTGTCCAAAGCCTCTTGTCCCGTCCCTGCTGTTTCTATCTCATAACCCATCTTGCGGAGGATGAGCGACAGGCTCCTGCAAGAGCCCTCGTCATCATCCACGATCAAGATGCGCTCTTCTGTATCCATCTTAAATCTTCTTTTTTTTCTATTTTTTCTCCCCCTGAAATGGGTGAGGCGTTATCTTTAAGCTCAACCCAAATTCTAGCAATGTATCTTTGAGCATCTGATCAATTTCATGGTAAATTTCAGGCTTGTAAACTTCCGCAAAAGTCTTTTTAATCTCAGTTTGCCTTTTTGTATCATCGGATTCTATATGCTTTTCCTCTCTGATATTTATATTTCTTTCAATTCGTTCGATAAGCTCTTTGGAGTCATAGGGTTTTTTAATATAAGCGCAGATTCCTTCCTTATAACACTCTTTTACAAAATCTGGTGAACCCGTCGCGGTGAGAGCAATAATCGGAATTTCTTTAGTCTCCGGCGCTCCCTTTAATGTTACAGCAACATCAAATCCGTGCATACCAGGCAAAATCATATCCAGGAGGATTAAGTTCGGCTTTTCTTCCTTGGCGAGCTTAATTCCCTCCTCTCCATTTTCCGCTGCTATAAACTGATAACCTTGTGCCTCCAGTCGAGTTCTGATTAATTCAATCTGATTTAACTCATCCTCGATTAATAATATTTTTGCCATTTTTAACCTTTCTAATCCTCTGCCGCTTAAATCGGCTCAGTGAGATTTCACCTGAAAATTTTCTCCGCTTTCAACTTGGCAAGAGAAAAGGCAAATATCGTCCCTCTGCCCAGCTCGCTTTTAACCCAGAATTCACCCCTGTGTAGCTTCATAATACCCATAGCAATAGAAAGCCCTAAGCCTGTGCCTTTTTTCCCGGGACCACTTTCTCGTCCAAATTGTGTAAACTTGTCAAAGACCCTAGGCAAATCCTTCTTGGAGATCCCCATCCCTGTATCTTCAACAGAAATTTCTACCCCATGTTGTAGGTCCAGGATATTAATTTCTATATAGCCCTTAGAAGTGAATTTGATGGCATTGTCGATCAAAATGATCAAGACTTGAATGATTTTGTCTTCATCTGCATAAATCTCCACACTTCTTTCAGGATGGTTTATTCTCAATTCCAATCCTTTCTCTTTTGCTCTTGCCTCAAAAATAGAGACAGCCTCTTTAATCAAGTTCAAAACTTCAAGCCTTTTCTTTATTAATACTAACTTGCCAGATTCTATCGTGGACATATCAAGCAGGTCATTTATAAGTCGTGCTAGCCTGTCTATATTCTCCTTTGAGATCGAGAGTATTCTGGACTGTTGTTCATTTATCTCGCCCGGCACCCTATCTAACATGAGAGTTATAGATTCTTTGATCATGGAAAGTGGAGTGCGCAGTTCATGGGAGATAATATCGCTAAATTCCTCCCTGACCTTTTCTAGCCGTTTGCGTTCTATAGCATATAGGATGGAACGTTTCAGCAGGTTGCTGTCCACCTGGCTTTTTACCAGATAATCCTGTGCACCTTTATTAACGGCTTCGGTCGCAAGTTTTTCATCTTCGATTCCGGTCAACACTATGATGGGCACCCCTAAGGCTTGAGCGTTCACTCGGACAAGGGTATTAAGTCCATGGCTATCCGTTAGGCCAAGGTCGAGCAAGACTGCTTCAATCCCCCCCATGGCCAAGCGCGCCAGCCCGGATTCTAGATTTCCAGCGCATTCTAATTCCACATCAAACTGAGCACTCTTTGCTTCTGCAATCATCTCCTTTGCCTTCAGGATGTCAAAATGGCTGTCCTCGATTAAAAGAATTTTGGTGGAGCTGGTATTAAGACGTTGGCATTGCCCCGTCATCCCTTCTTTGCCTTCAATCATCGCGTTGTTTATCTGCCCTCTCCTTATGTATGACTGTTTCGAATATCGGATTCGTTGTTTGCTCTGTTGAATTCCCAACCTATGGGAAGCTTTGCAGTAAAAGGACTCTCTTTTATCAAATTATTCTGCACCTCGGTTGTGCCTCCATTAGCCTTAACGATACTCAAGCTTATAGATAATCCAAGCTTTGTGGCCTAACCAACTTTTTTTGTGGCGAAGAAGAGATTGAAAATCTTTGGATTTTGATTGAATCCAACGCTCGAACTGATTCAGTGATCATTATTAAGACTATCGTTCTCAAGATTGACCTTTCTTTGCCATTCAATAAGGCCAACAACTTCATCGATATTCAACGGCTTTAAGAGAACCGCCAGGGCTCCTATCCTGAGCGCTTCTTGGACTAATTTCTCCAAGGGAAAAGCGGTCATCATCACCACTGCTGCATCAGACCTGATCTTCTTAATATTTTTGTATGCCTCGATTCCGTTCATGCCGGGCATCTTTATATCCATAAATATTATGTCAAATGCACACTGCATAACTTCATTAACAGCCTCCTGGCCATCTGCGGCCATTGTGACAGCATAGCCTTTTCGTTTAAGAATAAAGGAAAATGTTTTTCGTAGACCTACGCTGTCATCTACGACCAGAATATTCGCTTCTCCCTCCATTTGACTTTACTTTTTTTTGCACATGGAGAGCTTTATTGTAAAGCGGCTGCCTTTACCAGGCCAGCTCCGCACTTCGATTGCACCTCGATGTAAATCGATCAAAGCCTTTGAAACCGCTAATCCAAGGCCAGTTCCCTTCTCCTTGGTGGTGAAGAGAGACTCGAAAAGATTCTTCTGTGTCTCTTTAGTCATGCCATCTCCTGTATCCGAAAAAGATATAGCTACAGAATCTGCATTGGCCAATCGAGATTTTATAACAAGCTCTCCACCTCCAGGCATTGCCTGGATGGCATTGAGAATGATATTATCAAAAACTTGCCTTATTTGAGCAGGATCCGCCAGAATAGCCGGCAATGGTTTATCCAATAGGTTTTTGACTCAATCCAATATTCCTGGAAGATAATAAGAATTTTCATTCTTTTGCATGATGAGTTTTTGATCCTTATTCAGGATTTTAAAATTAGGGGAAGATTTACAGTGAAGGTACTACCTTTTCCTAATTCACTCTCCACCTCGATTGTTCCTCCATGCCCTTCAACCAGAATTTTGATGACTGCCAAACCTAGGCCAATCCCCTTGGCCTTAGTCGTAAAGAGCGGCTCAAAAATCTTGTCTAGGTCTTCCTTAGGTATCCCTATTCCTGAATCTTTGAAAGAAACAGATATCCATTCTTTATTGGAAGCGCTGGACTTGACAACCAAGCTGCCACCCTCTGGCATAGCCTGGATAGCATTGATGATAATGTTTCTGAAGACTAGAGTGAGTTGGCTAGGGTCGGCGAGTATTGTTGGAATGTCTTCATCGAGTTTTTTTGTCATCTCGATTGTCTTATGCATAGTGTTTCGAGATAGCAGATCCTGGACAACTACATTGACATTAACCTTATCCCGGGTAGGGGGCTTAGGTCGAGCAAAATCGAGAAGACTGTTGATGATCCTCTCGGACATGGACACTTCCTTCATCAGGAACTCCAGCGTCTCCTTTATGTGTGGATCAGACTTTTCCAGAACCATATTGAGGAAGTAGGCAGCATTTTTTATTGTGCCTAGGGGATTTCTCAGCTCATGACCTATGCCACCAGCAAGTTGCCCAACAACAGCCAATTTCTCTTGGCGAACCAACGCTTCCTGTGCCTCTTTCAGCTCTTTTGTTCGCTTTTCAACCATTTCTTCCAGCTGTTTTGAGTACTCCTTCAGCTTTTTCTCTCTCTCGTGCTGCTCTTTCTGACGGAAATTCTGTAATTGCAACTGGAGTCGTTGACGCTCGATGGCATAGAGGACGGCCCGGACCAGCAGATTTCCATCCACTTTGCTCTTGACTAAATAATCCTGCACACCTTTGCGGACGGCCTTTATGGCCAGTTCTTCATCATCGGTTCCAGTCAGGATCATGATGGGGATATTTTTTCTCCGATTATAGATTTTGATGAAGGAATTGAGTCCCTGACTGTCTGGCAAGTTCATATCCAAAAGAATAACATCGGCCTTTTCTTTTAAAAGATGTTCCAGACCCGATTCCAGTCGTTCTACACAAGCAAGATTGAATAAACCGTGTCTTGCTTCATTCAGCATTTCCTTTATCAAGCGTGCATCGCCGGGATTGTCTTCAACCAATAAAATTTCGATGGGCCGACCTAATGAGGAATTATTCATCCCTGTCACCTCCGTGACTTGGAATCGCAAAATTAAACGAAGAGCCTTTCCCCGGTTCGGATTTCACCCAGATACGGCCGCCATGGCGCTCCACAATCTTTTTACAGAGAGCCAATCCGATGCCTGTTCCAGGATAATGTTCGCCTCTATGAAGCCGCTGGAAGATGACGAATATACGATCTTTGTAATCCGGATCAAAACCAATGCCGTTATCTCGCACTGAAAATATCCACTCGTCGCCATTTTGATAGGCTGTTATATGAACGCGCGGCACTTTATTATCGTTGAATTTTATTGCGTTGCTGATGAGGTTCTGGAACAGTTGAATAAGTTGCGACCAAGCAGCATTGATTACCGGAAGAGAATCATGAGTGATTTTTGCATGCCTTTCTTCGATCTGTTTATTGAGGTTTGTGATAGTCTGTGCAAGAGCAGCTTCGGAATTCGTCATTTCGACATGTTCTTTTTTCGTGTTCAAGCGCGAAAAAGACAGCAAAGCCTCTATGAGAGCCTGCATACGGTTTGCCCCCTCCACAGCGAAGTGAATGAAATCATCGGCATCCTCATCAATTTTTCCCTTATAGCGGTCAGCAAGAAGCTGGGTGTAGCTGGCAACCATTCGCAATGGTTCCTGAAGGTCATGTGAAGCCACATAGGCAAACTGTTCAAGGTCCTTGTTGGAACGGTCCAACTCTTTATTCAGCCTCATCAACTTTTTTTCTGCACGCTTGCGTTGGGTGATTTCACTCTTCAGCTTGTCATTTGCCTTCTTGAGCTTTGCCGTTCGTTTTTCCACCAACTCCTTAAGATGCTTACGGTATTTACTTAATTCTTCTTCCGTTCGCCTGCGTTCCAAAGCATAAAGGATAGAGCGTTTCAGCAGCGGGCTGTCCACCTTCCCTTTAACCAAATAATCCTGAGCGCCTTTCTGGACGACCTCCATGGCGAGAGATTCATCTTCAAGCCCAGATAGCACCACGATGGGAACTCCCGGAGTGTGAGGCTGCACCTTAATGTACGTTTCCACCCCATCGGAATCGGGGAGCGAGAGATCAAGCAAGACAATGTCGATCCCGCTTTCAGCCAGACAGTTCAGTCCATCTGCAAGACAATCCACACACTCTAACTCAACATTAAAGTTCACGCTCTTGGCTTCATCCAGCATTTTCTGAGTTTTTTTTGTTGAAAGGGGACTGTCTTCAATAAGCAAAATTTTAATATTCTTGTTAATCATTTTTCATCTTTCACTCTTACGAGCAATGAAGAGTTCCCTTGTCATGTTTCTCTTTATCAATTTATTATGCATTTAGGGTAGGATTGTTTTTATTTTTTTATTCGCAAATCACAAAGGGATTAGTTCATCCTGGAATGGAGAAGAGGGAGAATAATGTCGATGTTCATCATAGTTTTCACTGTTTTATTTGCTCACTAAGATTTTCCGGTTTATCGAAGGTAATCTCGAAAGTTGTTCCGTTTGTTCTATCCAGTTGTATTTCGCCTTCGAGCTGGTTGACAAAGGCATTGATAAGCTGAAGATCCAATGATTCTGTATGGTGAATATCCAGATCTTCAGGAAAGCCCACGCCGTTATCCCCGACGATGAGAGTTTGTTTGCCGTTTTCTCCAGGCTTCATTTTGATTTGAATCTCATATTTAGAATTGTCCCCTCTTTTAAAATCATCAGGGAAAGCATGTTTCAGAGAATTCGAAACAAGCTCATTGACGATCAATCCACAAGGAATGGCAGTATTGACGTCCAGCAAAATATTGTTGACATCTTCTTTCAGTTTGATTGAATCCGAATCAACTCCGTAAGATCTGAACAGGCCAGATGTGAGTTCTCGGATACAATCCGCAAATGAAATCTTTGCCAGATCTTTGGAGTGATACAAATTTTCATGGATGAGAGCCATTGATCTGATGCGGTTTTGTAGTTCCTTTATGAAATGGAGAACAGCTTTATTTTTAATTTGTGCAGATTGGATATTTAGCAAACTGTGGATGAGCTGCATGTTGCTCTTAACACGATGGTGAATTTCCTTGATAAGCACCTCTTTTTCTTTTAATGAAGCTTTGAGTCTTTCCTCAGCCTTTTTGCGATCAGAGACATCTCGAAAAACTAGAACCACTCCAACGATTTTTCCTTTATCATCTTTGATGGGAGCACCGCTTATATCGATTGGTATTTTTGTGCTGTCTGTTGTCACCAACAGAGTATGATTCAGCCTACTCATAGTCGCACTGCTCTGTATGATCTCTGTTATAGAATCCTCGACCAACTTCCCATTTTCTTCATTGATTACATGAAACACGTTTTTAAGAGTTTTCTCTATGGCATTTTTCTTTTTCCAACCAGTCAGTGTCTCAGCAACCGGATTCATAAACGTTATTTTGTCCTCGCTGTTAGTGGCAATCACTGCGTCACCGATACTCTGAAGCGTTATGGATAGCCATTCCTTGCTTTCCTTAAGTTCTTTCTCAATCCTGTGCTTGTAGAGTGCTATTTCTATGTTGGAATGCAGCTCTCTGTCTTCGAAAGGCTTCATGATGTACCCATAAGGTTCTGTTATTTTAGCCCGATCCAATATTTTATTGTCAGAAAAGGCAGTAAGAAACACAACCGGGATATTAAAACGGGCGCGGATTTGCCCAGCGGCCTCGATACCATCCATTTCTCCCTCGAGCTTAATATCCATCAGCACTAAATCTGGAGAATCCTCCTCAGCTCGTTTTATGGCTTCTTCTCCTGTAGAGACCTGATATGTGACATCATACCCCAAGCCAGATAATGTACTTTTAATGTGAGAAGAGATGATAAAATCGTCCTCGACGATCATAATCCGGTTCTCAGCCATTATCTTACATCTCTTAGAGTAATTCGGAATTCTGTCCCTTTATCTCTATTCAGTTTAATCTCGCCATGCAGTTGATCCTCTGCCAGTATAGAGACTAAATGGAGTCCTAATGATTTAGATTGTTTAATATCCAAGTCCTTCGGCATTCCAACACCATTATCTCTGACCAATAACTCCAAATCTTTTTTATTGAGGGAATGGAGGCCAATTTTAATCTCTCCTTCTTTTCCTTTCGGAAATGCGTATTTAAGAGCATTGGACACAAGCTCGTTGATGATTAATCCACAGGGAATGGCATTGCCTACCTCTAAAGCCACATCCTCAATGTCTAGATTTAAGGCAATTTGTCCTAACGAGGTTTTGTATGAGCGAAAGAGGCCGTTGACGAGACTGTTAATGTATTCTCGAAAGCTTATTCGAGCCAGGTCAAGGGATTGGTAGAGTTTTTCGTGAATGAGAGCCATAGATCTCACTCGGTTCTGACTCTCCTGAAACATCTCAATATTCTTTTTTCCTTTGATGTGTTGCGACTGGAGGTTGAGCAGGCTGCTTATGACCTGTAAGTTATTTTTCACGCGATGGTGAATTTCTTTGAGCAGTACTTCCTTCTCCTTCAGTGACGCTTTAAGTTTCTTATCCATTCGCTTGCGCTCGGAGATATCTCTGTATATCCTGTAAATCCCCACCAATTTGCCCTCTACCATGACAGGGGAGGCAAGAATAGAGGCATCAAAGACTGTCCCGTCTTTGTGCTGGCGCTTAGTTTCTAGAGAAACACTTTCTCCGTTCTTCACTTTCTCTGTAATCGACTGACCTTCCTTCATTAAACTCTCAGGAACAATGCTCTCATCCACATATTTCCCGGCAAGCTCATCACGAGTGAATCCAAACAATTGGGTGAAATCATCGTTTATACGAATAGTACGGCCCCTATCATCCGCCATGATTATTGCCTCCGGGGCGCTCTTGAATAACTGATCTATGTAAGCTCTTTCGAGTTTCAGTCTCTCCTCTATTTTTTTCCGCTCAGTGACATCTCTGACTATGGCAGTCGCTGTGTACCCCCCATCTACTGGCCTTGAAGAAACAGATAGTTCAATCGGGATCATTCTCCCATCTTTTCTTAAACCCTCAAGCTCTAAGATCTTGCCGAGGAACGAGCCAGTGCCAGTTTTGACAAAATTGGAA
>Ga0307425_1000201_pt1 | contig 37291 bp, 31 predicted proteins | sample SalMarWE160330MG_FD_202152 | JGI IMG/M metagenome (GOLD analysis project Ga0307425, IMG submission 202152) | Salt marsh sediment microbial communities from the Plum Island Ecosystem LTER, Massachusetts, United States - WE1603-30 | ecosystem: Environmental > Aquatic > Marine > Intertidal zone >... | reverse complement strand
AGCTTGTGCTGGCTCAGGAAAAACAGAATCGATTTCTCGCCGAGTCGCAGCATTGATAAATGAAGGATTTCCACCTGAGTCTATTATTTCATTCACTTTTACTGAAAGAGCGGCTGCTGAGCTGAAGGATAGGATATATTTACGAGTTGAGGAACTGAAAGGCAAGCATTTTCTGGGTCGATTAGGCCCTATGTTTGTTGGGACAATCCATGGCTACTGCTTTCATTTACTTCAAGATTATGTTCCTAAATACGGAAACTACGATGTGCTGGATGAGCACAGACATTTTGGATTTCTAAGTAGAGAATATCGGAACCTTGGTTTACATAATCTTGGCTCTCGTCATTGGCAACCTATACGCGATTTTGCTAAAGCCGTGGATGTGATCTCCAACGAACTAATTCCTCTCGACCAACTAGAAGGAACACCTCTCGGCGACTGCTTTAAAGCTTATTTGGAAGCACTGGAGCGCTACCACTTCCTTACGTTCGGATTGATTATTGCAAAATCAGCTGAGGTCTTAAATAATCCTCAAATTTTCAAACGCGTCCACACCCCTCTAAGACATCTTATAGTTGATGAATATCAAGATATAAATCCGGCCCAGGAAAAATTAATCAAACTTCTTTCACAAGATCCAGTTCAACTATGTGTAGTAGGAGACGATGACCAATCCATTTATCAATGGCGAGGTTCTGATATTAGCAATATTCTTACTTTTGCCAATCGCCAACCGAATACAAAAGTTGTTAAATTGGAAACCAACCGCCGCAGCAGACCGGACATTGTAAACTCTTCAAACAGTTTTTCGCATTCCATTGCTGGCCGTCTTGAGAAATCCATGGAACCGACAAGGGAAAAAAGCGACTGCCAAATAATCTCTTGGTCTGCTAATACACAAGAAAATGAAGCAGTGATAATCGCAAAAACAATACAGCTACAAAATGAACGGGGATATCGTTATCAAGACATAGCCATTCTTTATCGATCTGTACGGACATCGGCTTCAACACTAATAGAATCCCTTGAAAATCAAGGAATCCCCTATACTTGTGGAGGCCGAACGGGTTTATTCATGCAGCCGGAAATTAACACCTTTGGTAAAATTTTTGCTTGGTTTGTTGGTGGAGATTGGAGGGATGAACGTTTTGGCAGATTTAGGCCTGCAGAATTAGAAAGCATCGCTTTAGAACTTTATCATAATTTCAACAAGGATGAAGAAATTTCAGGCCTTAAAAAATATTTAGATGATTGGAGATCTTTTCGATTACGTAGTAATCGTCCGGTCAGCCTCGTAGGAGATTTTTACAAACTTCTGCATTTTCTCAATGCGCAGGATATCGATATTGATAATCCAACAGGTTCATCACGATTTGGTGCATTTGCAAGATTCTCCCAAGTTTTAGCAGATTTCGAACATGTCACTCGTCGAGGACGTTACATAACGGAAGACGGCAATCAAGTGTTTCGAGGAGGCCGAGATAGAGGCAAACCTTTCTTTCAAAAGCTTCACAATTACCTCCTTCACTATGCTCGCGATGCTTATGAGGATTTCGAGGGTGAGCATATCCATAATGTTGATGCTGTGAACATACTTACGGTTCACCAAGCTAAAGGACTAGAGTGGCCAATTGTGTTCTTGCCCGCTCTTACTAACCGAAGATTTCCTTCAACAAATGCGGGTAAAACCCAGTCCTGGCTACTAGAAGATGTTGTGTTTCCTCCTGCAGTTCGGGCCCGCTATGAAGGTGGCGATACAGATGAACGCCGATTGTTCTATGTGGCGCTCACACGAGCAAGAGAGGTACTATATACATCCTATTTTGAAAGAATTACTCGCAGGACTAGGCCTTCTCCATATCTTGAAGAGATCTCAGCATCATACGGGGGAATCCGGCGCCTTACCAACCTTCCCTTACCACCTGAACCTGAGACAGTAAAGGATGTCGAGCTCCCTCCTCTTCAGGTCTCTTTTTCTGACATTGCTAATTTCGAAGAATGTGGGTATCGATACAGATTGGGCAGGGTTTTGGGTTTCCAACAGGAACTGGCGATTGAGTTGGGATATGGAAAAGCCCTGCATCACGTTTTGCGTCAGATTGCCGAGAATTCCAGATCACAAGGGAAAATACCTGACCATGAGGAGGTTGTAAGGACCATAGACGAAGAATTCTATCTTCCTTTCGCTGATAATCCAACATTCAACCGGATGTATCGGGCAGCTGGCTTGCTGGTTGATCGTTACATAAACGATTACTCAGATGATCTAAAGCGTGTTTGGGCTATTGAAAGACCATTCGAAGTGCACCTTGAAGCCGGAGTCCTTGCCGGTCGTGCAGACATAATATTGGACGAAGAGGAGGGCAAGGTAGGACGTCTTGCTATTGTTGATTACAAAACAGCCACCGATCCCCTTCGTGATGTACGTTATGAACTTCAATTGGCGATCTATGCTTCTGCAGCCCGAGGTGAAGGTCTTAAGGTGGTTGCAGGATATCTTCACGAGCTCAAAGACGGCACTAGACGAAATGTGGATATCAGTGAATCTAAAAGTAAAGATTCTCTCTCTTTAGTGGCCAGATCGATTCAAGGTATGAAAAACGGGCTTTTTAATCCCAGCCCCACCGAAGAACGATGTGAACATTGCGAATATCTGCTAGTTTGTGGTAAAAGTGGATTTAAAGATGTCTTCAGCGAAAAAAATACAATTTCTAATCAAGGCATAAATTTTGACACGGATAGGGTTCAAGGAAGTGTCATTAGTCGTATATTAAGCAAATCGAAAGGGAGCAAGCCAAACAGGAAAGAAACCGAAGATGGTAATGGTAAATAAGGAATTCATAGAAAATCCTCTTTGCAGCCCTCTCCGCTTTCCGGGAGGTAAAACCTTTCTCTGCGATTACATGGAGAGATTCCTTCGCCTCAATGACCTCCATCCAAATCTCTTCATTGAGCCCTTTGCTGGAGGAGCAAGTATCTCTCTTCATCTTCTGGGTAAGGAAATGGTTGATAAAATTGCATTATTCGACCGTGACCCATTGATTGCCTCTTTCTGGTTTGCTGTTTTCAATGATGGTACTTGGCTTCAAAATAAAGTTCTTAAGGCTGAAGTCACATTAAAGGAGTGGATTAAACAACAAAACCTTCCTCTAAACGGCCATCGCAAAAAAGCTTGGAAGTGTTTGTATCTCAATCGGACAAGTTTCTCAGGAATTATTTCTAATGGAGCAGGTCCTTTAGGCGGCAAAAATCAGTCATCGGATTTTAAAATCGATTGCCGTTTTTACAAAGAGACTTTGCTGAAACGATTGGAATCTCTCCATAAGCACAAGAAGAAGGTAGCAAAAGTAGGAATGGCAGATTGGCAGGACACATTAAACTATTATGCCAGTTTGCCGATATCTCAGCAAAAGGGCCTCTTTTTTTACCTAGATCCACCTTTTTTCCATAAGGCAGAAAATCTTTATAACTACTTTTTCAAATTGGACGACCATGAAGAACTTATCTGCCGTCTTTCCAAACTTAGGCAACCCTGGTTATTAAGCTATGATTATTGCCCTGAAGCTGTTTCTCTTATTCGAAAATACCGCATACAATATCGTCTAGTTCCGGTCCGATACACGTCCAGCGTGAATCATAAACGGTTTATAAATAAAGAAATCGTAAGCAGCAATTTGCTGCTTCCAAAAGGGGGATAAAAAAATGCCAATCGCAGAAAGAATAGCGGGAAGAGAAGATCTTCCTCAAATGATTCAGATCGAAAACTTCGTCGGCTGGGTTTACCAGATCGATTATGAAAATGCCTTTGTGATGACAAATGATATTTGGAAGTCTAAAGTGAATGGAGTGCCCCATAATTCTTTCCTATTAGCCTCTGCATTCGATCCAGATACCTATATCCAGGCAACTCCTGCTCAGAAAGAGGTCGTGTTGTTGAGGGTTGTAGGTTCCGCAAAGCTCCCCATGGACGATGACCTTGTGAATACTAAAATAGAGCATTTCCAAGAAAGACAAGACAATCGCGTGGGTTCAGGGGAATTGGATGACCTGACTCGCAATCAGCTTCAGTTTAATGGACTTAAATGTCGAATACTCGGGACTTTTTATTCTGATAACAGCCGCTTATGCCTCGGCAGCGATCTGGAATCTTATCACTCAGCTTCTCAGCTCCATGTATACAAGCCGAAGGGTGATGTATTGGCCACAATTGTTAATTACATCAGTCCAATCCGCGAATCTGCATCTCTTGAAGATGCCAAGCGCCTGGGAATTACCGGTGCCATGCCCGACTTCCCCATTGGAGCAATCCGTTTTACTTCTTCCAACCGCCTTCAAAGAGCTGACGCTGAGGTCGTTTTTCGTGTGCAATCTATTGATTTCTTGGCCAGACGCACCGGCGTTTTCGGAATGACTCGAACCGGTAAGTCCAATATGATCAAACAGCTTGTTTCTGTGGTGAAACGTACTTCTGATCAAACCAAATTGAAAATCGGACAGATAATCTACGACCTAAACGGGGAATATGCTAATGCAAATCAGCAGGATATAGGAGCTTTAGCCGACGTCTATCCTGACCAAACCGAAAGATATAGGATGCTTCCTGCGCCTGGCTTTCACCTTATTCAAAACAATTTCTATCTGCAAATTGCTGAAGGCTTCCATATTATTCAAGAACTCCTTGGTGGAAGGACCTCGCCTTCTGCTGACTTAAGAAACTTTTTGAGTGTTTCGTTCGAGAAGCCTTCTGAGGATGATATATCTGGAATCAAAAGATGGAAACTCAAGTGTTCGATATATCAAGCAATTCTCTACAAGGCCGGTTTTGCCTTGCCTTCAAATTTCAGAGTTTCATTTTTCGCAAATGAAAATGTTCGCCATCGGGTTGATCCAGATGGTGAGTTTCCTGAAGCCGATAGAAGAGGAAGACTATCTTTTACTGCTAGTCAAGCGGCGAAATGGTTTTTGCAAGCAAGAGCAGCTAACAGGGAAAAGGATGAGAATAAACGCTCCATACCTTTAAAATCATCATCTGGTGATGATTGGATAGATGAAGATTCTAAAGCACTTTTGAATATGCTTGCCCAGAAAAACGATAACGACAGTTTCATCACAGGATACAAACACCTAGGCGAGCTGAAGCCTTTTCATGCTCCAGAACGCGAACAGGACGTATCTGAGGAAATATATCAACATCTTTTAGATGGCAAAATTGTGATCCTGGATCTTTCCGTCGGAAATCCCGACCAACGATTCCGGCTTAGTAAAGTGATTGCCAGACACATTTTTACTCAATCTATGGCAACCTTTAATAAGGGAGACTTTCCGCCAAATATCATGATCTATGTCGAAGAAGCCCATAATATCATGGGTAGGAAAGATGAACTGTCTGATACATGGCCAAGGATTGCCAAGGAAGGAGCCAAGTTTAGAATAGGGACAGTCTATGCCACACAAGAAATTTCATCTGTTCATCCAAATATTTTAGCAAATACTGAGAATATGTTTGTTTCCCATATCAATAATGAAAGTGAAGTCCGGGAGCTTTCAAAGTTTTATGATTTTGGCGACTTCGGACCATCTCTTATCAGGGCCCAGGATGTCGGATTTGCCCGAGCAAAAACATTATCGAGCCCATTTGTTATTCCTGTTCAGATCCATAAATTTGATCCTGACCGGGAACGCCAGCGAGCTAGTGGGGAAACATCTTAGGGATAAGCTGATGCCATATGAAAATCAATTTGGAAGCAAAACTGCCCACAGTGATGTAGTGCGAAATCCGGAAGTCCGGACATTTCTAGAACAGTGTCGCCCGATCAGAGAACCTTCAGAAGAATCAGGTAAAGAACTGGCTTCTTATTTTGTAGAGCCTCCAGAATATTCTGAGGATTCGGATATCGACTATGTAATCGCATCAGATGGAAGCTACTATTCTTCTTCCATCGATAATCGTTTACCCAGTATTCAGGTTTGTTATCTAAAATTTAGCACAATCCTCATTGAGATGCGTGATTTTCAGGGGCTAGAAGATACAAACACTCAGCTTATCGATCCCTTTCGCGTGGCCTCCCTGCAAAGAAATCGCGATACGCTTACTCTGGTTCTTCCGCTTTCTAACTTTAAAATGCCAGATGATGATTCTGTAAAATCCACCTTCCGCAGACAGATGGATAGTTTTCTTTGGTCCCAATCAACACGTTTTCGGAGAGACGATCCAGGAACTAGTTTGATGGGGACTTTCATTGATCTAGCCCTGCTCCGTCCAGACCGGGATGCACCACCTGGGCAGGTTAAAGTTCACCGCTGTCCGTCCGAAGATTGTGATGCAACCAATATCTATATGGATCCAGAAGAACCCGAACACAACTGCCCAAGATGTGGTAATCCTTTATATATTAGTGATTGCTTGCGGCTGTGGGAAGTCGTCAGTGATTTTCATCCAAACAAAGAACCTGCTTCTCGATTTATGAGCTACATCGAACATCTTTTACCTATACATTATTTACGGTTTCTTGCGGATGAAGCTCCTGCTCAATTGAGTGGATTGGGGATTCTGGTTGATGGCCCCCTTGCTGTCTTTGGACATGCAGCCTGGTTGCATTATTCCATCATGAGATTTCTTTACCAGCTCCGAGAAAGGCAAAGAGCTAGAGATCTGAAAATGCCAGTCATTATCGGAATTCAAAAGAGCGGTTATGTAGTTGAGTATATGCAGCTGTTAAACCAATATGTCCCTAATAATCGATTATTTAGCATAACGGATGAATTCAGATACAAATACCTTGGAATAGAGAAGTCTGCAAACGGGTTCGGAAGTGAAACTTATTACGGTCACGACTTCGCCATTAAAACGCGATCAGGGAAGCTCTTTATCTTTGGGTTACCATATCCGTTCCCAACAAAGATTGCAGCACATAACTTCCTTGAGGAGAAAGCAAACATAGAACATTATGAAGAACTGTCTAGGGCACTTAGTCTAATCACACAAGTTGAGACAGATCTGTATCGTGATGCAGTAGTGCCTATCGCTTTAGCACATCGATACACTGCGATCAGCTTGAGACCAGGCGGACGAGTCTTAGACATTATGGGACGCACGGCACAAGCAAACAATCAGTAGTTTTGGGAGAATTAAAAATGGCACGATATAGGAGGACTTCACAATCCATCGAGACTAAAGACTACCGCCATGAAGGCGAGAAAAGGAAGAATGTGCCGCTAGCAAAGATCGCAGCTGAAGGAGAAGTGCCGAAGTTTAAGAAGGTACGATACTACTACAGCCCACATCTTTCGCCTGAATTGCGGTTCGATCCAGAGGGAAAGGCTGACCACGTGCTCGCGGTCAAAGAAAAAGTCGGGTAGTATTTAACAGAGAATGAAAAGGAGCTTTTGAATAAAGCCTTATCCAATCAGCAACCTTGGCTAGAATGGGCCGAAAAAAAGGAGCAATACGATCGCGGATGGTTCGAGGTCGATCCTGTGGCCCTTCATATACACGAGCGAGTTAGTGCCCAGGCGATCGTGCGGGCTGCGATGCGGGAAGATCTTCAGCGCAACCTTTTTGCTGATCCCCAACTTCCCTACCAAAAAGAAATCCAGTTCTATCAACACGATGTTGATTGGACGAACCGGTTGATCCTTGGTGACAGCCTCCAGGTAATGTCTTCTCTCGCCCGCCGGGAGAATCTAGCTGGCAAGGTGCAGATGATCTATATCGATCCACCATATGGCATTAATTACTCCTCGAATTTTCAAAGCGAAATAGGAAAACGAGAAGTCAAAGACAAAGATGATGATTTGTCGCGAGAGCCAGAAATGATCAAGGCATTCAGGGATACCTGGGAGTTAGGTGTCCACTCATATCTAGGCTACTTGCGTAGCCGCTTTATTGTAGCAAGGGAGTTGTTATCAACATTAGGTAGCATCTTTATACAGATAAGTGACCAGAACCTTCATCGTGTGTGTCTTCTACTTGACGAAGTGTTTGGAAAAGAGAACTTCTGTCGGTTAATTACATTTAGAAAAAAGAACATGCCGTTGGGCAGCCGCCTTCTTGAAAGCACTTGTGATTATATAGTGTGGTATGCAAAGGACAAAGCGCAAGTGAAGTTTCATCCGATAAATGTACCCAAAGAAGTGGAAGGCGATGCGCACTGGAATTGCATTGAGCTAGAATCAGGCCAGAGGCGTAAATTATCACCTGATGAGATAAAGAATCATGCATTGATTCCTCAAAATTCTAAGTTATACCGATATGGAGCTATGTTCCCCGCCGGTACTAATCCATCGGGATTCTTCGATATTGATGTAGCTGGAAATAAGTATGCATTCCCAGAAGGAAAGGGATGGAAGACAAATCCGGCAGGAATGAAGCGACTCCTCGAATCTGAGCGCGTTGAACCATGGCAGATTGGAAAAACGCTTGGATACATAATCTTTTTTGCCGATTCCCCTGTTACCTCTATTGCCGATGTTTGGAACGATACTGCATTGCTGAGCGGGAAGGTTTTTGTAGTCCAGACTAGCACAACAGCAATTGAACGTTGCATGCTAATGACATCTGATCCTGGGGACCTAGTTCTCGATCCGACTTGTGGTAGCGGAACCACAGCCCTTGTGGCTGAGCGCTGGGGGCGACGATGGATCACAATTGATACAAGTAGGATTTCCATTTCCATTGCGCGCCAGCGTCTCCTTACAGCAAAATACGAATACTATCGATTGCGTGACGAGCTAAAAGGAGTAAGCGGTCAATTTGTCTATAGAACAGTACCCTCTGTCACTTTAAAGGACATTGCCCACAATTATAACCTCGATGCAATTTTTGATAAACACAAGCCAATTCTTGTCCAAGCATTAGAAAACTGCAATCAATCGCTAAGCGATGTGTCAAACGACTTGCGCGCCCATCTCAAGGCCAAATTGATAGAAAAGCAGAAAATCAAAGGTAAGCGTGCTATCACCGACGCAGACCAGCGACGCTGGGAGCTGCCCAAGGAGGGAGAACAATGGCAGGATTGGGAAGTGCCAATTGATACGGATCCCGAATGGCCTAATCAGCTGAAGGATGCGATAAAATCCTACTGGAAAGCATGGCAAGCCAAGATGGATGAGGTGAATGTCTGTATTTCAGCTAATGCGGATAAAGAAGAACTAGTAGATAAACCAGAGACCGTAAAAGGGATCATTCGTGTATCCGGACCATTCACTGTGGAAGGCGTACGTCCGGAAGAACTTTCAATAGGTGAAGAAAGGTTTTTCGATAACACTCCCAATGAGTGGGAGAAGACTGAAACCGATCAAGATGTGGCTGACGAGGTCCAGAACGTACGGGCTTATCTATCCCGAATGGTTGGATTGATACGCAAGGATGGAATTACCTTTCCTAATAACCAACACCAGGATTTCGGCCGTTTAGAGCCACTGTACGAGGAATCCACAGGTACGCTGATTCACGCTGAGGCAATTTGGAATAGCAGCGAAGAGAGCGAATCCAACAATATTGGCATTACCTTTGGTCCACAGTATGGACCGGTAACTGCAGAGCAAGTAGGCGACATCATCCGTGCTGGCCGACGTTACGATGAATTGGTTATCGCGGGATTTAGTTTCGATGCAGCAGCATTGGACGCCATCAAAGAGAACCAGCATCCAAAGCAGAAAATTCATATAGCTCACATTCGCCCGGATGTGAGCCAGGCTATGGACGGTTTGCTAAAGGACACCCCTGATAGCCAGCTTTTCACCGTATTTGGCCAGCCAGAAATTAAAGTTAGGCTGGCCAAAGAGGGGGAATATATAGTGGAGCTACTTGGAGTGGATATCTACGACCCATTGAAGGGGGAGGTGCGTTCTTCAAAAGTTGATAAAGTCACAGCCTGGTTCCTAGACAGCGACTACGATGGCCGCTGCTTCTGCATCACTCAAGCGTTCTTTCCCGACCAGAACTCATGGGACAAAATTGCTAAAAGTCTAGGTTCCCAGTCCGACCCCGAAGCCTTTGAAGCATATAAAGGCACGATCTCGATTCCCTTCAAAGCTGGTAAGCATAAAAGGATAGCAGTTAAGGTAATCGATCCCCGTGGAAACGAGGTGATGGCTGCGGCACGATTGAACAAGGATGACATGTGATGGCACATAGAATTCATTTCCAAAATGAGCAACCAGCGGCTGATTGGACTCCAACCCAAGCTGTATTGGATCCAATTCTTAACAATCCATATGAAGAACCTCAATCCTATTGGCTCTACCGAAGTGGCGTCCCTTCGCAGGTGCCTGGGCGACGACCAGCTCGTTATTACTTCAAATCTAGGAGAGTAGGTTCTGCTCAGGCAGATATGGATCTTTTCAAGGAAGAAAATGAAGAAGATCTTCCTTTGGTAAACGCTCTCCGAAAGGATGTGAAACGCTGGCGAGAGTCAGGGTATCGGGGAGCCTCTCTTGTAACTAGGGAACTATTAGCATGGTGGTTAAGACCCGACCGTCCACGCCGGCTTTTCTTCTGTCAACAAGAAGCCGTGGAGACAATCATTTACTTGCTTGAGATTGCCATCCCCCAGCGTCTTCGCACCACAGGCTTCCAGAAATTCCATGTAACACAGGAGCATATTAGTCAACTCCTTAAAGGAGAAAAGCCTGATTTTGAAACAGTATCGGATGATTTTTTCCCCAGATTAATAGACCCATCCTCAGATAGTGATATGCTACCCTTGCGGAGGCTAGCCTGCAAAATGGCAACTGGAAGTGGAAAGACCATTGTAATGGCAATGCTCATCACGTGGGCTTTTTGTAACCGGAGCCATAATCCCGCCTCGATACAATTTCCCAATGGAATCTTGGTCTGTGCTCCGAACCTAACAGTAAAGAAACGCCTTCAAGTGCTATACCCAGAAGATCCTGATAACTATTATACTCTGTTTGACTTGGTCCCTTCCAAATATCGTGAATGCATGAGCCAAGGTAAAGTGCTTGTTACCAACTGGCATGCCTTTGCTCCAAAAAGTGAACACTCGGAAGGAGGAAAAAGTTACGCCGTCGTCAACAAGGGAAATGAAACCCCAGATGCTTTCACAAAAGATCGCCTTGGAGAATTAACCCAGCGTCTTCCTATTCTCGTTTTGAATGACGAAGGTCACCACTGTTGGCGAGGCCGGTTGGTTTCTGAATCTGAAGAAAAAAAGCTGCTTAAAGATAAAGATAAAGAAGAAAAACAAACCTTAAAGGAGGAAGCTGAGGAAGCTCGAGTTTGGTTAGAAGGATTGGATAAGATCAATAACTCAGGACTTTTAGGTAAAGATAGAAATGGCAAATTAGAGTCAGGTATTCTGGCATGTGTGGATCTTTCTGCCACTCCATTTCACCTTGCCAACAGCGGATTCCCTGAAGGCAGTCCATTTCCATGGATCATTTGTGATTTTGGTCTCGTAGATGCTATTGAATCGGGCATAACTAAAGTCCCTCGACTCCCAGTTCGAGATGACGTAGGAGCTACGGATGATGCCGGCCGCCCGGATCCAAAGTACTTCCGTCTTTGGCGCAACATCAATGACAAAGAATTGAAGGCAGAAGATTATATTCGCCGTGCCCAACCTAAGCCGGATGCCATCTACAAGTATGCTGAGGGGGCCCTGACTACATTGGCAAGCCAGTGGAAGAAACAGTTTGATACGTTTAAGGATGACGCTGACGGCAAGCCTTTCACGCCACCAGTTTTGATCGTTGTTTGCAACAACACCGATATTGCTGATGTGTTTTTTAGAAAGATTAGCGGGGAAAATGAGGTCGATACAATTGACGAGGATGGAAAAAGTGTCACATTAAAACGCTATGATGGTAGTGCCATCCTTCCAGAGTTAGCCAACAATGAGAAGAATCAGTATACGATTCGGATTGACTCCAAACTGCTTCAGAAAATTGAAACAGAAGAAGGGGAATCTAAAGATCAAGCAGCTTTGCGCTTACGTGAAGTGATAGATACTGTGGGTAAACGTGGAGGGGCTGGCGAACAGGTACGATGTGTGGTTTCTGTGTCTATGCTAACCGAAGGGTGGGATGCTAGCAATGTCACTCATGTTCTTGGAGTGCGTGCCTTTGATAGCCAGCTTCTCTGCGAGCAAGTAGTTGGCCGAGGTTTGCGTAGGATTAGTTACATCCCAGATCCAGAAACTGGGAAACTCAATCCAGAATATGTCGATGTCTACGGCATTCCGTTCTCTCTTATCCCATTCAAGGGAAAATCCAAAGATAAAGAAGGGCCAGATCCTGTATATCACAATATCTATGCAATACCTGAAAGGGTTCATTTTGAAATCCGAATGCCGAATGTTGAAAGTTATGTTTATGCTCTTAGGGATGGCGGTATTCAATGCGATGTGGACAGTCTGGAAGGACTTGTCGTGGATAAGGAGCCAGGTGAAGTTTGGCTGGCTCCAACCCGAGGATACCAGGATGATCCAATGGCGCGAGGCGTTGGGGAAGCTTTCGTTAAACAAACTCGAGATGAGTACTATGCAGCCGTTCGTCCTCAGCAGATTGTCTTTCGCCTTTCTCAACTAATCCTGGATGATTTGCTGCATGGAGCACAAACGGAATCAGGTGAGAAGGGAAAAATCAAGTATTTGGCACGCCACCAACTCTTTCCTGAGATTATGCAGATTGTTCAATCATATATCGCGAAAAAGGTGGTGCTGAAGGAGGGAGTTGACATCCGGGAAATTGGCCTTCAGAGATATGCTCAAACTCTCCGTGAAAGAATCAGAGACAATATCCTTCCGGCCGCGTCAAAAGATGAGGCAAAACTGTTGCCTGTTTTAAACTCCTTTCAAGCTTTTACCACAACGGCCAACGTAAATTATCATACAGTTCGCCCTGTTGAAGAGCTGGTAAAAAGCCATCTAAATAGGGCTATGGTCCAAAGCGATTGGGAACGTCGTGCAATTGAAATCATGGAGAAACTCGATTGTGTTGAGAGTTTTACTCCAAATGACCGGCAGATTGGTTTGCTTATTCCATATGAATACGAAGGCCATCACCATAATTATGAGCCAGACTTCATAGCTAAGCTCCAAAACAATATGTTCGTCCTGCTCGAGATAAAAGGTAAGGCTGGCAGGATTCATAACGAGGATCAACTCTTGGCAAAAAATGCAGCAGCCAAGAAGTGGGTTGCTGCTGTCAACAACCTCGGACGTTTTGGCCAATGGATTTATGAAATTTGCGAAGATATCGGAAACCTTCGTACAGTCTTAGAAACACATGCAGGTATAGCTGAAGAAATGCGTCCTTTTAGTTTTGTTGAACCGTCTGAAGATAACATTTGGAATCATTGTGTACCTCTGACTACACTCCAAATCGCATCCGGCAAATTCAGTGATGAACAGGAATTATTATTCTCCAATATTACAGGAGAGGAAGATTGGATCACATGGGAGGACCATCCAAGATTCGAACAAGGTATGTTTGTTGCAAAAGTCCAAGGAAAATCGATGGCACCTGATATCCCTGATGGAGCGTATTGTTTATTTCGTCCTCCCAGAGCGGGAAGCCGACAGGGAAAGACAGTTCTTGTGTGGCACGTGGGTATCACGGACCCACACACAGGAGGACAATATACAGTAAAAGTCTACGAAAGCGAAAAACGTGGCCGTGATGACGGTGAATGGGAACATGCTCGTATTATCTTAAAGCCCCGTAATCCTGATTATTCTCCGATAGTAATTGAGGAAGCGGCTGAAGGAGAAGTTGGAATAATTGCAGAATTTGTTGAAGTAGTTGCTTAACTGTACAACTAAATTTTTCCACTATTCCAGATAAGGATTATCAAGAATCAATCCTTTGAGAGCTACTATATTCTTCTTATGATCTATAATTCCCATCGCTAACGTGATACTCGCATGGTTAAACCAAGAGATAAACTGAAATACTGGGATTATGAGGAAATATTAAAGGTACACGAAAGTTTGCAATATGTGAACGAAAGTATTAATAAATTAGGATTGGTTCCTCAGGGTTTTTGATATTGATTGGATAAAAGATTGAATTTGGCTTTTATTTCTTTTTTGGCGGTGTTTGATAGATTTTATTTTCATTTATACAAGTCTAAAAATTCCCAAGATCTGCTTGGCCTTTGCGGCAAAATAAATTCCCTATTGCTGCAATACTTACAAGATAATGAAAAATTCACCCCTAAATTCCTCCCAAAAGGCGATTGACCAGATTCGTTTATAAATAGAATAATTTATTTTCAAAACATTTTTTTTATCAAATCTGAATATGCACGACATGATGGGAAATTATTAAAAATAACTTAAGTAGACAAAAAATCATAAAATAAATTTTTAAGGAGAAATAATATGAACAAGAATCAAAAGAATGTTTTAATTGTCATGTTATTTCTTATGGCATTATTAATACTTTTTCCGTCCACCAATATGAGTAAGATTTCAGGTAGAGAATTTATTTCTGAATTAGATCATTTCGTAAAAATTGATTTTGGCCAGTTAATTCCCCAATTAGTTGGAATCGCAATGGTTGGAGGGGCATTAATAGTAATATTTGGCAAAACAAAAACTCAAAAAAGACAACAAAGGGAAAAAGCCATAACTGAGAATGAAACAAAAAAACCTCTAAGTGAGGATTAATAAAAAACAAAAATAATCTGTCAAACCAGATAGTCTACTGTGAAACCAAAGGCAATCTCAATTTGGAGACATAATAATAAGCGCGCGTCATGATATATCCGATAAGATTATTCATTTTACTTCTGGTGAGAATGATGAAGATGCTTTTAAACGCATGTGTAAAATTATAAAAGAAAAACTTCTATTGGGATCAAACGAAAAGATAAAGGGAGGATACAAGTTTGTATGTTTTTCTGAAGCACCTTTGGCAAGTTTAAGAAATGGACTTGTTAATACTACTGAATATTCTCACTATTCTGCCTTCGGAGTCATGTTTGATAAGCGATGGATATTTGCGAAGGGAGGTCGTCCGGCAATTTATCAAACTGACAATGAATTTTATTCTCTTCCTGAAATATTGAGATGGAGACATGTTAGGTATGAACCAAATGGGGAAGAGCTTATTGATTTTACATGGGAAAGGAAATGGCGCATTAAATGTGAAGCTTTGCCGATTGATCCATCATATACGGCTATAGTTGTTCCAAATAGAGTTTGGGCTCAACGAATGCTCTCTGAACATGAATCCGAGCAAGATTTTAGGATTTTCCAGTATAGTTTGGTGTTGGATGAGATACTCGCTCAGCAATATCGTGCGGAGTTCCCTTGGAGAATATTCGTATTGGGGTAAAATTTGTCCAAAAATTTTATTTAAAAAGCACTCGATAAAATTATAACATTTTTCGCATTGTAGATTTTTATTTCCTTTGACAATGTATGTATGAGTTAAGGGAAACTTAAAAGTAATGGATATGATTAATCATATCGAAACTCACCCCTAGATTCCTCTCAAAAGGCGATTGACCCATTTCTTCAAGGGATGAAATAATAAGCCTTCCAATTAGTTTCATTCTGGTTTACACCTCGCTGGAGTAAAGCGAAGATGATGGGTGAAAGATGAAGAGCCAGCCAAAAAATATATTTCTGTTTTTTGTCTTCATTTCTTTAGTTTTCTCTAATCTTAACCCTCTTCTCTCCCAAGAATTATCAGTAGAAGAAATTGCTGAAAAGGCATTGCCCGCAATGGTAGAAATTGTTGCATTCGACGCTATCGGAGAATTTGCACATATTGGATCTGGGTTTTTTATAGAACCGAATAAAGTTCTAACTTGTGCGCATGTCATGGAAGATTTACATTCTGCAGGGCTTTTTCTGACTCGAGATCCGGATAAGGGAGACTTACAATTAAAAATCTTAAAAATTGATCATGATTTTGATCTTGCTCTCATAGAAGTCGATACTCCAAATGATTCCTACCTCACTATAGGAGATATCAGCGATGTTCGTCCTGGAAAAAGAATCATAACGATTGGGAGCCCATTGGGCTTCTTAAGTGATACTATATCAGATGGATTGATCAGCGCAATTCGAGATGAATTTGGCTCTCTTCAGATAATCCAGATTTCTGCACCAATATCCTCAGGGAATAGCGGTGGGCCCTTATTAAGCATGAATGGGCATGTTATTGGCGTCAATTATGCAGGTATGAGTGAGGGAGAAAATCTCAATTTTGCCATTGGGATTGAGACGATTCAAAGATTTCTCAATCGGCCAAATAATCCTAGGCAGCTACCTCCCGCAGGATCTAAAGTTTTTGGCAAAGCAGTTCTTTACAGGATAGGTAAGATCGGAGGTGGAATAGTCCGGTTCATTGTTAGCTTCATGGGCCCAACATTTGATGCCAGTTGGTTCATATTTTTTATGTTTCTCATAGTACTTGGGTCGGTGCTTTATTTGGGAGAAGCACTCTTTAAATTGTTGAAAAAGAAACTTTTAAAGACTCAGCAGAGAGAAAATAGCAATTTCGAAATTAACCATTTTCTGAGGCAAATCCAGATATCTACTTTGATCATAACAGTCGCAGCTTTTGTATTTACACTGCTCTCAGGATTTCAAGAAAATGGGATCGTTGTTGTAAGTATTTTATTGGTGTTTACATTTGGTCTAAGCCTCACGAGATATATAGTTGGGCATAAAAAAGAATAGGATTTAAAATTTATTGATTTATCTATGTCCATACGGATGGATGAATTGAAATATTTATTTTGGACTTTTGATTATAGATATTTTGAAGTTGTCCCCTAGGATTATTTACAAAATCCGACCTTGTTGGATAAAAATCAACGGGAAAGTGAAGTTGAACATCAGGAGATTGAGAATGAAAAAATATTTGTTTTTTACTTATTTGTTTTTCTTTGTATATTTATTTGTAGTTTTATCCGGATTTGCCCAAGAAGACATCACCGGTTCCATAGTGAAGATCTACACGGTCTACAACAAACACAGCTATTTCCGGCCCTGGCAAATGGAAGGGCAGAGGAGTGCCACTGGGTCGGGCTGTATTATCGATGGCCATAGGATTCTGACGAATGCGCATGTTGTGGCGGATGCGACGTTCATCCAGGTTAAGAGGGCAGGGGAGGCAAAAAAGTACACGGCTGAAGTGGATGTTGTAGCCCATGAGTGTGATCTTGCCATTTTGAAGGTGAAGGATGAATCGTTTTTTAAGGGTGCTGTGCCCCTAGAGATCGGCGACCTTGCAGAGGTCAGAGACGACGTGGCCACTTTTGGTTTTCCTGAAGGAGGAGAGGAGTTGGGAATCACCGAGGGGGTGGTTTCCAGAGTGGAGATACAGGAATATACACACAGCAGCGCAGAATTGCTTTCGTGTCAGATCGATGCCGCTATCAATCCAGGGAGCAGCGGAGGACCTGTCATCAAAGAGAACAAGGTCGTTGGTGTGGCTTTCCAGGCAGACTCTGGGGGGGAGAACATCGGTACCTGCACCGGTTATCAAACACTTCCTTAGAGACATCGAGGATGGCCATTATGATGGGACACCGGGTTTGGGAATCGCTTATCAGCCTGTTGAAAATCCGGATATGCGTCGCATGTACAAGATGAAAGATGATTACAGCGGGGTGTTGGTGAACAAGATTTACCCGGAATCGCCTGCAGAAGGTGTGCTGCGATCCGGAGATGTGATCCTTTCTGCGGATGGAATAGATGTCGCCAATAATGGGACCATAAATTTCAGGAATAATGAGAGGACCTCCTTTGCCTATGCCATACAGAAAAAGTTTATCCATGATGTCGTTTCCTTTGAGATTTTGAGGGATGGCAAAGTGATGGATATGGAGGTGACGCTTACTGTGCCGGTGAATCATTGTCTGCTTGTGCCCCATGAGAAGTACGATCAGGAGCCCACATTTTATGTAACAGGTGGGTTGGTGTTTATGCCTTTGACCTATAATTATATCGATGTGAGAATTACGGATGATGATTATTACTCTGATAATATCTACAATCTCATCCCTTACTATGATGATGGAGAGCCCAGTAAGGATCGAAGGGAAGTGGTAGTGTTGTCCACTGTTTTGGCTGATGAATTGAATGTAGGGTATCAGGAATTACAGGATATCGTGATCACTTCGGTTAATGGGGTGAATGTATCGACCATAAGAGATTTGGTGGCGGCGGTTGAGGGGAACGAGGGCGAATTCCATGTGTTTATCGACAAAAAAGGCAACCGGATCGTACTGGACCGGAAAAAGACGGATGAGAGGCAGGGAATTATCCTGGAGAAGTATAAAATGGGGTCTGACATGTCGGAGGATTTGAAGAGGATTTAAATATAAAGAAGGCCAAACATGCCTAACGATGGGCGCGATTGCTGCGGGACCTGTCCTTTTAATTGCGTAAACCTGGGAAAATCTCAGTACGTCCCGAAGGATTTAAGCGGATTTGTCTGTGAATTGATTGGGAAAGATCAGCGAAAATGAGGTAGGATTTTGAAATGAAAGATAGACATTTAAACATTTTTTACTCTTATAACCACGCCCTGATTGAAAACAATATGACAAGATCGTTCATCGTTACGTTGCGATCTATTTCCCCAGAATTAAGAAAGGTCATACTAACAAAACTATTCACATCACACTTTAAGTCTAAAAATGTTCCCAACTACAAGAGGATTGAATTCGCACTTCAGGAAAAGATTCCTATCGAAGTGAGAAAGTTGAGAAGAATCTCGCATAAATATCTGGTTGCCTTAACTGCTGACAATATCATTGAAGACTTGGATATATATAGAGATCCTTCAAAATTCAATGAGGTGAGCTTTAGTCCATACATAAAACCTGATGCATGGATCTTCGATGAGCTAGAAACTCCACAATTTTGTTTTTTAATTGAGTGCAAAACTGTAGGCGAAAGGTTAAGAGCATCCCAGATTATTGCGTACGGAAAATATTTTTTTGGAATTGATAGTTTCCGTGAGATCGAAAAAAGGCTGATAAAGGTGATGTGGTATGATGTTCTAGAAATTTGTGCTGAGATATTTGAATCAGATTTTTTAGGAAACCGGCAGGAAAAATGCTTGTTACAGGATTTAATAGATTATTTAGGTTTCTGTCATGTGATACGATTCACTGGCTTTGATTTCAGCAAAATTCCTGTGTTGCCGGGATACAAATTTGAAGAATATATAGATTTTAACTTTTCAGAAATACTAGGTCTTCCATCTTATGAAATCGATAAGATTATTGATCTAGGTTTAAGTAGGATCCCGGTTCTTCCAAACTATCGAATTTTGTAAATTGATTATTAAGGAGGAATAGTATGGAAAATTCGAATCCTGAACGTTTCTTCGGTTTAGTTAGCTGGTTCAATGATTTCTCTAAACAGCTATATACGCTCTATACAAAAATCAGTAAAAGGATCACAAAAGAATTTAAGCTTAAAGAAGTCAAACGATATGCGAACTCGTCGCTTGTACTACCCTTGATAGCGGATGTTTTCCATATGGGATTCAAAGGTAAGATGGACTATTCTATCCATGTGATGACTTTGTTTAACAGAGATAAATTTACGCATACGGCATATGACCAAATCCCATCAATTATAATTGTGAAAATTGATGGCGGCGCGGGCATGTTCAGCGACAGCTACTGGAATCTCTTTTCGGAAGACAACTTGAGTATAGCGAAAACGGATGAGGGTGTAATAAAAGGAGAGATTAGAGTTGGAGATGAAGACTGGAAATTCAGCGCATTCCAAGTAGATTTGGAGCTTTTTGATTCGCAAAATGCAGATTCTGTTATAAGCAAGGAAATTTTGCCCAAATTAAGAATGATAATTTAAAGAAAGGGGATCAGATGAATATAGACTATAAATTGTTGATCTATGATTCCATAAAGACCATCATCAATCAGTTCCATAGGAAACCAGATATTTTTCTCAATGAGCATGATTTTCATCATTATTGTTATCATGCGTTCTATAGGCAGAAGGAATTTTCTAAACTGTATAAAACCAGTGATGGGAGGAGGACGAATATCCTGCATCCCGAATATCCGACTTTACAGAGGTTCAGTCGAAAAGAACCTAGAGTAAATCCTAAAGGAGCGAGAGCCAGATACGATATAGCTATTTTGAATCCAGATTTTATAGAGAATAATGAATTTGAGAAAGTTCGTTGCAGAGATATTTCCAAATTCAAACCTATAGATTATCGAACAAAAAATCTTGTGGCGGCAATGGAATTCAAATTCATTATTCAGCATGGTAAACAGTTCAAACATGAGATTCTTTATGATCATCTCAAACTAAAAAGTGCAAAAGAGGCGGATTTGAAATGTATGCTTGTTTTTACGAATACAATTGACAGGGAAATTGATTATTTTAAGGATAAAGGATTGGATAAAGACAAAGAAATAAAGAAGATTTATGTTGCTGTTTATATCGAGAGAAAGAAAAAAATAAAAAGGATGAAACAATATCCAGAGAATTGGCTGGAGAAAAAAATCTGAACTGATGAATTGACAAAACAAGAGTAAGAGGATCACAAAGTTTTCTAAGGAATTGAAGGACTTCATAATTAATATTTGAATAGGAAAAACAATGTGAATGGCACAAAAACGTATGCCCAAGCATTAAATGAGGTATCTCTCAGCAAAACAGCGATAAACAATATATCGGACTTTATGATATCCAGAGGAATGACAATCGATAAATCATCCGCAGAGATTTTGAAACAAAAGAAAATTACGGGGTATCGACCTAAACTTGAATTGTACATGTGTCACGGGAGCCGAAGTTGGGAGGGGCTTATCGTAGGATTTCCTGGTACCAAAGAGGATCTGCGGACAAAAAATGTAGGGACGCCTTGGCTGCGCAAGATGCTTTATCCGATACTCGTACTGCATAAGCGTATAAATGAGACGGTTGTGCGGCCAATGCCCTGTCTCTATCTAATCGGCGCACATTTTAATGATGTGTTCTTGAGAAAATTCAACTTTCTGAAATCTCTTGTTCCTCATGTCGTTATTTTGACTGAAGATCTGCGGAGAGGCGCTGATCCGAAGAAAATCAAGGTTCCAGCTTTTCCATATGATCGAATCAACGAGAATTATTTTCAGAAGTCTCTATGTAAGCAGATGAAGTCAAAGGAGGGTCTAAAACTTCCTTTCAGCAGAGGAAATGACATGCGAGTTGGATTGATCTCCTTTGAAGTTCCGACAGTGGCCGGGACGGAGCGTCCAGAAAGGCTGGATATTTTAGGATATGGCATAGACGACCATTCACTGGTAGCATTTGAAATCAAGGGACCGGATGCGGGACGGGATGAGCTTGAAAATCTGTTCTTTCAGGGGCTGGAACACAGAAATTGGCTTGAAGAAAACAAAATGGCTGTGAAGTTTGCATTTGATGGCCCGACGGGAAAAAGGATCAACACTAGAAAGCGAGTGAAGCTAGTGCTGGGATTTTGTGGAGAAAAAGTCCCCACGCTGTTTCTTGACCTAAGGAACGATGCTCTCAAGAGAGACCGTCATCTTCAGATTAAATTCAGCCGATTTAAGACTCCTTCAGCAGTAGGTGATCATGTCAAAGTGTCAAGATTCGATGTATGAACTGTCAATAAATCAAATTGGCCCATCATTATTCTTATTCAAATTTATCATCGCTGCAGAGATGGCTTTCGTATTGGTTCGCTATTTGAACTTGATTCATAGGTTAAGGTGAAGGTTTAGGGATTAAACTAGGTGAAGAGAAAGGTCCTGCAGAAATCATATTCTTTTTGGGAGTTCCAATTTTTTTGTTCCAAGTTATCGATTTTTAGTTGAGCAAAAGAATCACACCCGATTAATTTGTTAAAAAATCATAAAGAGGTTTGAACGAATTTATAGCTGAAATTACTGTCTTGCTAAATTCCGCCTGCTTGATTACATGCTTGTATTTCGGATCGTTATAATAGTATTTCGTAATAAAATTTACTTCTCTATTGATCGAACGAGGGGCATCCCTTACTGCCGCAACAAAATATTCAAAAAGTTGAGAATTCTTCTTCACTTTCGTATTAACTCGGCTTTCTATTCTTAAATCTGTTGTGTCGATATCTACTTGGATTAGTCCATCAAAAAATGCAAATCTTTGGGCTATAAAATGTCTCTGCTGAAACAATAATATCAGATTAGGTAGTTTTTGCCTGAGTGCTGAGAGAATAGACTCGAATTCTTTCTGTTCAGTACTCATAACTTCCTTAATCCGTGTCCAACCCCGCAAGCATTTGTTTGGAACCGTGATGAGTACTTCCAAACTTTTTTCTTTGACTGACAGAGTAAAGTGAATTCCCTTTGTAAACGTTTTTAGATCTTCAGAAGCGAAAACATCCCACGGATCCAAAATATTCCCCTTCTGTTTTTTAAGATTAGGATACGATTTTAATACAGCGTCTTTAATGTCTTGCATAAGAGTTCGTAAAATCCGCTTAGCCTTTTCATTGTTGTAACCCTCTGAAAAGTCAATGCCTTGGAAACCAGCGAGTTCTTTCATCTCAATAAACTCCATGAAACTTTTAATTATTATCTGAGCTGTTAAATCCTTATTAAACTTTTTTTCCTTCTTTGCAAAAGCGTGAATTTTCCGCCAATTAGTCCATTGATATGATCCTTTGTCTGGACGCCACAACGGGAAAGGATCGGAATCATCAGGAGTAATTAATAGTGCAAAAACTTCTTTTTCAGGTTGGAATCTTCTCCTAGCTTTAGCCAAATGGCGAAGAAGCTGACGTTTTTTTGCAGAACTTTTAATAATTTTTGATTCTACAACGATAATATCGCTGACATTGTTATTCCGGTCTCTAAGTATAAACCATCCGTCAGGTACACTCTCATTTGTCTTCTTAAAATCAATTGCATCAGTGCTATTCTTTTTTGGTAATCCTTGTTCTGAGAGCTCTAAGGAATTAATATTTCTTGTTGAAATTCCAGCTATAAAGGTGTTTATAAAACGCTCAGCAATTTTAGATGAAATCGCCAAGGTCTGAAATAGTGCATTTGTAACACGGTTTTCTTCTGTGTCATATTGGTCAAATAAATTGGGTAAGTGATTTTTTTTCAGTTTCATATAGATAGTGAAAATATAATAAAACTAATTATAAAATCAAAATACTAATTTATCAATTAGAAGGCATAATTTTCTATTTCGAATTTTGAATCTAGCTTTTCAGGTAAATAACATATGGCTGTTGAATTTTTTTAAGCAGATAGATAAGCAACAGGGCTCCATAATTTCACCCCCACATTCATCTCTTTAGGGCATTGCTCTGAATGCATTCAGAATGAAATAATAATTTTTCGCGTACTTATGAGTTATTATATTCGTGATCAGGTTTAGGATTGATGATGGGCAATTTCCCAAACAATTACGATTTAAAAAGTGTTGTGATCAAGCTTGAAAGGGGGCCTTGTTATGGGCCCTGCCCAATCTATAAGCTGACGATCTATGGAGATGGCAAAGTTGTCTATGTGGGAGAGAGATTTGTTCAAGTCGAAGGGGAAAAGACTGCGACGATAAGTGAAAAGAAAATACGAGAGCTTGTTTCAGAATTTGAGAAAACCGATTATTTTGCACTGAAGAGTAAATATGAAAGAGAAGATTGCACCTGTAATCCTTCAACGATCACATCTATCGAAATTCAGGGCCGCAAGAAAAGAGTTTATCACTATCATGGCGATTGTTCAGCTCCAGAGGCATTGACAAAACTGGAAGACAAAATCGATGAGATTGCTGACACGAAAAGATGGATTGGGGAAATTGAATAAGAGAGCCGCAGCGCAGAAGAGGGTACAGATCCTAGTGGAGAAATCACAGAATAAATGAGCCTCGACAAAGAAGAACTCAAAGCTCTCTGGTGGTGGATCAAGTGGATCCTGTTTTGGGGATTGGTGCTTCTGATCTTCGGCGTTCCTGCGTTTTTGTTTTTTTAATCTAGAAAAAAAATAAGCCTGTTGAATCGAACTTAAATTTATGATATGAATTGTAGAACTTAAGCTTGGGAACCGATGAAACATGTTCTAAGGGAATTCTTTTCTATTTCCCTAGAATGGTTTCCAATAAATTGTAAGTGGTAATAAATATTAAGGAGGGGGTGTTATGACAAATGAAAAAAAATTTCCGTGGGCTAAAATTGCAGGCGTTTTGTTATTGATTGCAGGCATGTTACTAATTATTTTACTCGCTCCAAAACGCAGTCTGTGGGCCTGGATACTATCGATTGTCTTATTTGTAATTCTTTTTGTGGCGATTGGGAAAAAATGCGGGGGTGAGGATTCTAAATGGTTTCAAGTTCTAATCGATGAGAGAAATAGTGTGAGTCTTTCTCGATTCCAAATGACTCTATGGACTATCTTATTTTTATCGTCCTTCTTCACAGCAGCGCTCATCAATATATTCGCCAATAAGACAAATCCCTTGGATATCGATATCCCAGCTGAATTTTGGGTTCTAATTGGTATTAGCGCTACGTCTTTAGTTGGTTCGGCTCTTGTAAAACAAAGTCAATATAAAATCAAAAAAATACTTCTAATAGTTAGCCCCAAAAATCCCAGCTTTTGCAATATGTTTAAAGGCGAACAAACAACCAACGCTGATAACCTTGATTTAAGCAAAATCCAAATGTTCTTCTTAACTATAGTGGTTTTAATCGTTTACGCAGTGGCTTTAGGAGATATGTTCGTTAAAAGTTATTCAAAAATAATTGAGTTCCCACCTTTTCACGAAAGCCTATTGATATTGATCGGGATTAGTCATGCTGGTTATTTAACATACAAGGCTATTCCGCATGAAAAATTCACGTCGGAAGAAGAAGAAAAGAGCAAGTCTCGTACAGGGGGAGCTGCTTCGACCTAATCCAGGATCGAGCCACTTCTTCACTGTATGAGGCCTGAATTGGGGAATTCTCATCATTTGCGGATTTTGTGATAAATGATAGATCAGTAAATCTACAAATGATGACTGAGCAGTGAAAGGCTTCTGCTTTAGTGTTTGAGGATCGAGATTCATCGATTCGTTTTATAATTCCAGGTTACAAAAATCGGTGATTTTTAGAAATTTTATTACCTGCGGTTATAAATATCCGTTTATCTCCTTGTATCCTCCCAGGGAAGGTCAGGCCTGCCGAACTTGGAAGGCATGTCCTTTTAATATTTTCTAAATTGAGTTGTTAGCTCATAAGTGGTAAAAATTAAGAATAGTAGACCATACAGTCAGTTGCGAGGTAAGGACGTACAGGCCGATACGAGACTGCGGAAATGCAGAACGCTCCTCGATGATCCGAGAGGTTTTATGAACAAATCCTGAAGAAAAAGCTTCCATCTATCTTTACCGTTTGACTTCAAATTATTCCTGTGTAAGGATTAGGGCAAGATCAAGCAATGAGTTCTCTAGTTGGAAAAAAACTCAAACATTATTTCCTGAGGTTCTTGCCATCAGCCTGAAGGACGACCAGATTATTGTGATCGTGGATCAAGCCAAGGCAAAGCTGTATCTCAGGATTAACAGTCTCGTAGAAGCTGTGAACAAAAAACTGTATTTCGGCGCCCCGGTAAAAGCCGCGGTGCGGGATGACCTTTCGATCGAGGATTTACAGCGTATTCTGAGAGAGCCAGGGATAGTGTATATACGTGAGGATATTGTTTTAAAGCCAGAGCCTAAGCAGGAGCCCAAATAATTCCAGGAGCACGTGGAGTCCATTTGCGTATTTTTTGTTTGAAAATGGCTTTAAGTAAGAAAAAAGGAAATAAACGCAAGAGAATCAGTGCCCATTTCTTACTTTTCTTTTGACTTGGTGCAAAAGTATTTGTAAGTACCATGGCATCAACGATGTCGTAGTTTCTTTTAAAATATATCTGGGAATACATTCCTGAAAGAGATTGTCCGATGACAAATACTCGATCAACTCCTTCTCTTTCAAGTACTTTATTAACACCTTGACTGAACTCAGTAAGTCCTTTAAACAATGAAATATCCACAACCACCATTCTGTAGTCATTTTCAAAACCAAGGACTGTCTCGTATACTGTTTCGAGTCCGCTATGTCCCCCGCTGAAAGTGAGTATGGTTTGCGCCCCTTTTCCACAAGAATAGTATTTTATGTATTTCCCTTCTACATTAATTCGTCTTATCTTGTGTGTTTCCAAAAAGTCTTGTAACCTTTTAAGTTCAACTTGAGAAACGTCAGCATAATACTTTTTTATAGATCTTTCATCTATCAACGTAAAATCCTTCAAGTCAAGATTATTCAGGCCAGTGAATAATGTCGTGAAATAATTAATTTAGTGACATTTTGTTTAACGGCTCTTTAACCCAGTCAGCCTCTTCTTCGCATCTTCTACCTCAGTAAAGCTGGGATCGACATCCTTCCAGAAGTCGAGGAACTTTTTATTGTGCTCTATGTTTTAGGTAACGCTAATCCAATCTCATTTTCTTCAGCAGTGCTTTGAATCTCGATTCCTGGCGCAGGCTGTCGAACAGAGGCCAAAATTTGATAAAGGCAAGCATTGATTCCTTCTCGTCATAAGCCTTTTCTAGCCACTCAAGTGCTTGGACCCTGTCTCCGAGTCCTATGTGTACTGTTAACTTGAAGAATGGAAAGGCATCCCCATCTTTGGACAGCCTATTCAAGCGGTCGAGTATTTTTTGTGCTTCAGCCTTTTGTCCGCCCATTCCATAAGCGAATCCCAAAAAACCCAAAGCTAAAGGGCTATCACCAGAGAGGGCTGCTAATTTTTGAAAAGCTGAAATCGCTTCCTTCCATAGTGAATTCCAGCTATATGCATTACCAAGGAAAAAATATGCCAGCATGAAGTTTGGATCCATTTCGATTGTTTTATGACAGCATTCAATGGCTTTATCGACAAGGCCTGCAAAGGAATAAACATAACCTCCAATCGCATGGATAATGAGGGAGAGAGGATCCAATTCCTGGGCCTTTTTTAACTCTGAGATGGCCTCATCGAATCGTCCCATCGGAGCAAGAAACGTGGCGTACCATTCATGGGCTGTGGCATAGTTTGGATTGAGCTCAATCGCTCGTTTGAAAGCCTTTTCAGCAGCAGCCCAATCCCAATCATAGAACATTTTAATCCAACCCAGTGATGCATGGGCTTCGGGAAGTGTATTGTCAATCTCTAAAGCTCTGAGTGTGGCTGCTTTTGCGTTGGGATAGGCCTCTTTGGGAGGGATCCAATCATATAATCCCATTACACAAAGGCAGTCAGCTATACCTGCATAGGCAAGTACAAATATGGAGTCCTTCTCGATGGCTTTTTGAAAATACTCGATCGCTTTTTGCAGTCCTCCCTCATAACGTCTGTTCCAGAAATAGCGTCCTTTCAAATACAGGGTGTAGGCTTCTTGATCTTCTGTGTAGCGCTTCATCAATTGGGCTTTCTCTTTTCTTATGAGCTTCAGTTTTAAGTTATCGACAATCGCCAAGGAGATTTCATCCTGGATGGCAAAAATGTCTTCAATATCTCGGTCATATTTTTCAGACCAGAGATGATAGCCATCGGAAATATTGATCAGCTGGGCCGTGATACGCAGCCGATTTTCCGCCTTTCTGACGCTTCCTTCAAGCACTGTTTTAACCTCAAGCTCTTCACCTATCTTACGGACGTTTAAATCCTTTCCCTTGAATTGAAAAGCTGATGTCCTGGCCGCAACATGCAGCCCTTCGATTTTTGTCAGGGCATTGATGAGTTCCTCAGCCATTCCTTCACAGAAATAGTCCTGATCTTTTTGAGGGCTCATATCCCTGAACGGAAGCACAGCGATTGAGGGCTTAGCATCTTGCTCTTTCACAACTCCTTGAATTTTCTCTATTTTAATTATTTCAGAGCGAAGCTCATCCGCACTTTTGTACCTATTCTTTCGATCCTTCTCTAAACATTTCATTATTATCTGACTCAAATTATCTGGCAGTTGATGATTAAGCAATCGAGGGGCCTTCGGCTTCTCTGTTTTATGTTTCATGGCAATACTAATCACCGTCTCCCCTTCAAACGGCACTTTTCCTGTAACCATTTCATAAAGAATAATTCCTAACGAATAGATATCCGACCTTTGATCGATTTCTCTTCCCTCTACCTGTTCAGGGCTCATGTACTCTGGTGTGCCGATCATTACTCCCGAACTTGTGATGCCTTTCTCTTTGACTGTTCTGGCAATACCAAAGTCCATAATCCGGGCGTTGCCGTTGTCATCGATCATGATGTTGTTAGGCTTTAAGTCTCGGTGGATGATCCCCAGCCTGTGGGCTTCTTCCAGTCCATCGCAGATCTGTTTAGCAATAGAAATGGCTGTCCCGACTGTTAGCTGCTTCGTTCTTCGAATCAGTCTTTTTAGGTCACCACCAGTAACATACTCCATTGTGATGTAGTAATTATCCTTCTCCTTGTTCAGGTCGTACATCCGACAGACATTTCGATGTCCGATTTTACGTGCGGTAGTTAATTCATTCCGGAAACGTTCTATGGTTTTTTTGTCTGAAGCTATTTCAGGTTTGATGAGCTTTAACGCAATCTTCTCGTTTGTCTCTTTGTCGAGGACCTTGTAGACACGTCCCATTCCGCCCTTACCTAGTTCCTCGATGATTTTATAGCGTCCTGCGAATATGGAACCAGTTGTGAGTTCTTCTAGGGATGTTTCGAGGGTTTTAGTGTGGACGACATCAACTTCTAGCGGAGTCCCACACTCTCCACAGAATTTAACAGTATCCGGATTATTCGTTTGACACTTAGGGCATTCGTTTGCCACTGTTTCCCCTCCTATAGTGTGATATAAGCTTATTCATTCGATAGGGATGTGTCAAATTCAAAATGTTTGATTTGATATTTAGCTAAAAAAATGTCGCGAATTGTATATATTTAGCGACATATTGCTCATTGGCTTTTCCCTCAGCAATCTCGGTAATACGCAGTTCATTCTCCCCGATAAGGTAGAAATCCACGTTAAGAAGTCCAGGAAATTGATTCTTTTCCTGAGAAGATACCCCTATAATGGGGTCACAATACAATTTTTATCGCATTAGGGCTTTCTCTCACTTTAGCTCTAGAAAATTCTGCCTGGATCCCTTTTGCTGACATTTTGATTTTTCCCTCCCTGTTTTCGATGACAGGTTTTTCTGCGATCCCGGCAATAGTGAGTTTCGTCACGTTTGTGGATCCGTCACTTTGCGTTATGCTCTTCAAATCCCGGATCGAGATGGAGCCCTTTTCGTTCTGGAGCATCAACAAGAAATAGTGAAGGAGTTTCCTCTCCGATAAAGCTTCGGTTCGGTCGGCAAAAAACATCCGCAGCCCGAGCGGATTATTTTCTGCAACGACTTCAACCCGGAAGCCCGGCTGCGAGTCGAATTCCTTTTCCAGCCTTCGAACCTCAGCCTTTCTGTTTTCGACTTCTTCTTTTGCCTTTTCGAAGAAGAATCCCCGTTCTTCCTCGCTGAATGCAAACGTGGGGTCAGATGGGAGCAAGGCTTTTCCGAGTATATTGTGGAGATACTCAGCCTGGCCAGATTCCATGACTATCTTCCAGTTCGGTTTCAGCTTGTCAAGAATGGAAGCCATCCAACGACCGAGGATATAGCCCATGTGCCTGATGGCACCAGGAGCGAATCCAGGATCCGCCGATAATTGTCTCAAATCTTTATCCCCCGATATGCACTCGATGTAATCAGCCAGGCCTTCGAAGCGCTGGAGTTCTCCTTCATATTGAGCGAGAGCATCTTCCAGTAGACTGTGTCTTTTGTCCCGCCACATGAGGGCTTCTCTGGCCCATCCAGATGCTTCCTCGAGGCTTTCAGCGGAAGCAGCCCTGCGGAAGGCCTCGACTTCCATCGTTCGGAGATCGAGCATTTCCGGCGTATCGATAGGATAATTGAAAAGATAACCGTCATTCGGGCGCCAATCCGCATGTTTAAGTCTCTGGTACACGTGAAATTGTTCATGAATGACAATGCCTACCAGATTTTGCAAAGAATACTTCTCTCCTGTAAGCCTTGAATGGGTTCTTGGAACGCTTGTGGCAGTCCAGATGCCGCCGATCTGTACCCTGCTGTTTCCTCTCACCTGGCTGTGCTGGCCGTTGAAAACATACACATCCTTCACTCCCTCCAAAAGCCTGAATTCATCAGGCGGAGATGGATGTCTGAAGAGGTAGGTGTTGACACCGTCGAAAACAGCAGTCGGAATTTCTTTCGGATGAAAACCCGGCCAAAGGGAATGTTTTTCTATAAGATCGACCCTTTCCATCAACCTGATTACATCGGTCACCGGCTCTTGGGAGTGAGCTTTCACCCCGAAACTGCATATGATCCAAAGACAAAGTAGACTTTTCCTTAATTTCATTTCATTTGCTCCAGATAATAAATACGTTCTCTCAAACAAAAACGTTTATGGTATTACCCGCTGAGTTCATGCATATTTTTTTCACTTAACGGAAACATGGTGGGCCAGCTCGATAATAACAACGCCGACACCAGCAAATGCAGCAAGTGTTTCGATGATTCTCCATTTTCTCATCTTGTGCATAAACGAGCCTGGGGGATACCTTATTGAGATTTTCTCAACATGCAGATCGTCTAGATGATGGCAGTACTTATTGACCACTCGAAAATAATTAAAAACTTGTAATGCACTACAAATTCATTATAAAATAATTATGACAAAAGTACGGTTTGAATGGAACAGATCTAAGGACAAAGCGAATTTTAGGAATCATGGGATTTCATTTGATGAAGCCAAAACTGTTTTTTACGATGAAAACGCCATCGAATTTTATGATCAAGATCATTCTTTTAGGGAAGAGCGCTTTTTAATGATCGGATTAAGCTCAAAATTGAGGTTATTGCTTGTGAATTACACAGTACGTGAAGGAAAAGATGAAGAGATCATCCGAATAATATCTTCCCGAAAGCCAACGAATAAAGAACAAAAGGTTTATTTTGAGAGATTAATATGAAAAAAGAATATGATCTTAGAAAGATGAAAAGCAGAAAAAATCCTTATGCAAATCGTCTAAAAAAACAAATTACGATTCGCTTGGATAGAAAAACTATAGATTATTTCAAAGAACTTGCTAGAGAAACAGGGTTCTCATACCAGGCGCTTATTAATCTTTATCTGAGGGACTGTGCTGAGAATCATAAAAAACTTAAAGTCGAGTGGATAAAATCCAGTTCTTAATTTAAGGCAAATATTGTGGTGTCGTGAAATAATTAATTTAGCAACATTTGGTCTTTCGCTTGATCTCCCGAACAATCGATTCAGGCGATGGCTTCTTCTTGGTACTCATGCATTTCTCCTTGCGTGATTTTATTATACGCAATCCATCCCTTAAGAAATATCATGAGTGGTCCGAATTTAGCTGAAACGAAACATATTATTGAATCTAGCCGCTTGGCCCTTGATGTGCCTTGTATTGTTATTATATTTGCAGAAGATTTGATGTCATCAACAACAACTCGGGTATGTTTTGATCTAAAATCCAAAGCCAACCATTAGAATCAACGATCTGTTTTTCATCTCATTCTCTATTCCGAGGATAGGCTCGGCAACATTCACCAGTCCGAGGTCGTACCGGATATCAAGGATAACCATGGCGCTGCTGACTTTAAAGTCGATCTCCCCGCCAAACACAAGGCCAAAGTCGGAGTCTTTGACTTTTATCAATTCCTCCTCGAGTTCTATACCCAAAACTTTGATTTCACCCTTGTCGCTGACTTTGAGCGATATATAAGGACCAACAAATAAGTTGGGATTTATGCTGCCCTGTGTGGGGAATTTGAGCTTTAGGAGCAACGGAAGTTCCAGATAATCTATGGCTAGAGACTTTGATGCCAAGACGCTGAGAATACTCCCTTCGAGCTTTCCGCCCTTTTTAGAGTAGTAGAGCTCCGGTTGAAAGGCCAAATAGTCATTGACGTTGATCGTATAGAAAGCCCCAACAGTAAACCCGGTTGTAGATTTCCATGATACAGAAACCAAATTAGCCCCTTTTTGGCTCAACGTGGAGATATTGATCCCACCCTTCAATCCAACTTGGGCGGAAAGGGGATAGACACACAAAAGAAACATTAAAAATCCAGTGATGATTAGAACTTGAATCTTCTTCATTATCTCCCTCTTTTTTTAAGATTAAATTTATCAGAAAAAAAATATCTTGTCATCATCTAAGCTTATAATACTTTTTATGAATTTGGTATTAAAATTATTTTTCTTGCATGAAATTTGATGTGCAGACAACCGCAAAATTAGTACATGAGCCATGTAAATGGTGAATAAGTATCACCGATAAGCTCTTTTACTGCTTGTGGCGCAATACCTTGGAGTCGAGTTATCACACTTTGCAGGACTATTCCAGTCCTGCGGACCAAGAAAAGTAGAAGGTCAGAAGGGGGACGGACCTCAGTCAGAAGGGGGACGGACCTCAGAATTTCTTTTATAATCAATAAGTTAATTCGAATAATTGCCTTAGAAATTAGCTTAAGGACACTATTTTGGGGGTCAAAACACCCTTTTAAGCGGATAATAACAAAGCGAATGTGATCTGACAGTAAGAAAATATATTACTATTAGTTCACAGTGTGGCGATTGCCTGTAATTATATTGTTTCCGTAAAAGGCAGTGATGAATATGGCGTTGCTGTGAATGAAAATTGGACTGAGATTTTTTTCTCTGGAAATCAGGACGAAAAAACATCAGTTATGCAAATTGTATGGTTGTCTAATTCCTGGAGTGAGCCGAATATATTTAAATAGAGAGGTCTTCGATGAGCAAGAGAATGTCTATATTGATTTTATCCGGATGCATTGTAAACCTTTTGTGCTTCTCACTTCCTGCAATTCAGCAAGAAATCCCGAAAGAAAGCCCTCCATTTCCAAAAGTGGAGATAAAGGATACAGAGCTAAGAACTCTCAAATCAAAACACGTTGGCGAGGAATACAAGATAAACATATTTTTCCCAAAAGATTATGATAAGGAAAATAGAAGATATCCGGTTGTCTATGTGCTTGACGCTGAGTACAATTTTGGCTGCGTGGCTTATATAACAAGAAGGCTTATAAAAAACGGGGATATTTCCAAAATTCTGCTTGTCGGCATCGCGTTTGAATATGAAGAAGCATACGCTTCGAAAAACAGGGATATGCATGCCCCTGTTTATTTATCTGTGGGTGAGGATGAGAGCCAAAGAATGAGAGAGGGTTCGATCAATTTAAACGAAACACTATCAAAAAGAGAATATCCCCATCTGAAATTTCAATTTTCTTTGGTCGAAGGAGAGAATCACAGGTCTTTGTTTCCTTTTGCCTTTTCAAGAGGATTGCGGTTTGTTTTCTCTGGCATCTGAGACCTTCACACTGTTCACCCAGTGACAAACAAGCTTCTTTGTCTATAAGAATGGCATTAAATGCATATATTTCACGCCATTCTGCTTTTAACAATGGATATGATACTATGCTGTTTAAAGAATAGTTGATTGATGAATTGAGATGGACCTGACATTTATTAAATTGAGTTGATAACGCATAAGTGGTAAGAATTAAGAATAAAATAACTAGAATTAATAAGAATAGTAGACAAAGCAGTATGCGTATTGTTAGGAGCAAAGGCATCATGAATAAGACGAATGACATTGCGGTGAAGTTTCGCGAGGTTCAGCGTTTTCGACAGAAGTGGCTTTGGATCGCCATAGCTGTCGTCTTGCTTGGCCTCATCATCTCTTTCGGATACGGAATGATCGAGCAGCTCGTCTTCGGTCACCCTTGGGGCAACAGATCTATGTCTGATACAGCACTGGCAATAGTCGGGCCTTTAATGATCTTGATGGGGATCGGTATTTCCTGGCTTTTCCTTAGATTAAAGCTCCTCGTTGAAGTCCGGGAAGATGGAGTGCACATCCACTTTGTTCCACTGGCACGTCAGACAGTTCCGTTTAGGGACATAGTCGATTGCGAGGTAAGGACATACAGGCCGATGCGAGAGTACGGTGGTTGGGGTTTAAAGTATGGACGGGCCGGAAAAGCCTACAATGTCAGTGGCAACCGTGGTGTACAACTGAAACTGTCAAGCGGTAAGGGATTACTGATCGGATCACAACGCCCGGAAGAACTTGCACAAGCAATACAAGCGGGGATGAGGGGGTAGAGGATGCGGATGCAAGCAATTGTCTATCAGAAATATGGCCCACCAGATGTTCTTAAACTTGAAGAGGTAGAAAAACCTACTCCCAAGGATAATGAAGTTTTGATAGAACTTCATGCAGCATCCGTAAATGACTGGGACTGGGGTCTTTTGAGAGGTAAGCCGTTCGTGAACCGCCTGCTATTTGGGCTTCTAAAACCAAAAACCAAGATACTCGGTTGTGACATAGCAGGGCAGGTTGAAGCGGTTGGCAGAAACGTAAAGCAGTTTCAGCCAGGTGATGAGGTATTCGGAGACCTATCCGGGTATGGTTTTGGCGGTTTTGCCGAGTATGTATGTGCTCGTGAAAATGTTTTGGTGTTGAAACCGGCCAGTATGACATTCGAGGAAGCAGCGGCCGTACCTCAGGCGGCAGTCCTTGCCCTGCAGGGTCTTCGCGATAAAGGACAGATTCAGCCGGGGCAAAAGGTTTTGATCAATGGTGCGGGTGGTGGCGCAGGTACATTTGCGGTGCAGATTGCCAAATCATACGGGGCTGAAGTGACTGGCGTGGACAGCACGAAGAAATTGGACATGGTGCGCTCGATTGGTGCGGACCACGTCATTGATTACACTCAAGAAGATTTCACTAAAAATGGGCAGCGTTATGACCTGATTCTTGATTTTGCGGCACATCATTCGATTTTCGATTACAAGCGTGTATTAAGTCCCAAGGGAATTTATGTCATGGTCGGAGGTTCCATGGCTCGAATTTTCCAAGCTGTGTTCCTGGGACCATTGATTTCAATGGCCGGGAGTAAGAAAATGGGTATCCTGGCGCATAAACCAAACAAGGATTTGGCTTTTTTGAAAGAGCTTTTTGAGGCCGGCAAAGTAAAGCCTGTTATAGATAGACATTACCCGTTAAGTGAGGTTGCTGAAGCTCTGCGCTATTTTGGAGAAGGACACCACCAAGGAAAATTAGTCATAACTGTGGAACATAATAACAAGACCTAATAAAGCGCCGCAAAAGATCCTTTAAAACACGCAAGTCTTATCTGGTTCACGGTCTGGTCGAGCCTTGTCCACGGTGGAATCATGCTCGTTCAAGCGATCGTCGCAAATCTGATTAACGTACTCGTGATCACTGTTTTTATTGCCCGCCTGAGTCATCGACCAAAGATCGAGTATTGGTTGGGAATAGCGCTTATCTCAACTCTTATTCCACTGACTTATCTGTTCATTACAGCTGTTGGATTCAAGCGGCCTTTTTTATATTTTATACAGATTGGCCTGATGATCACATATCTTGTTGTCGAGTTACTGTTGGATTATGTCTTAAAGGTCAATTTTCGCCAGAATCAAGGGGTCGTTATCCCATATGTCATGTTGTTCTTTGCGGGCACTGGCGGTATGATAGGAGTGGCCAACCATGCGGGCAAAGTCTGGACTGTTGTAACGGTCATAAGCTTCCTCATCATGGGAACCCTTGCGTTTATCCAGCGTTCGATCACTGGACAATAGTTGATGATTTTCTCATAATATTTTCAACAACAATAGTCATAGTCACGCTCGGGAGCGTGCTCAATAACTGTCTAATAGTGCTTTTTTGCTCTGTCGTAGAGCTGCTTGACTTGCATCCCACAGCGAGAGCATTCCATATAAATATGCAAAGAAAAGAAGCGATAATAGCGGCCCACGCAGATCTAATCGATTCCTTGTGCTATGAGTGAATGTCAGCAACTTTCTTGGATTGTCGTCGTTTTTATATATAAACAGATTCTAAGCACAGAACATCTAAGGAGTAATGATGTCAGAAAAATTTAAAAGAAAATGTCAAAGAAAACAGTTGATCCTTATCACAGTGCTGGTGATGATGGCAGGCTTCATCATCCCGATTCTTGGTAACATGGGAGTAGGATCTGAAAAAGAAGAAGCCGGGCGTGTTCTGAAATTGTATGAGGTGCAGCGGATAGAGGATGCTCAGGCTGATTATTATTTAAAATCTCCGCGTGATATCCAGATCGCCCCGGATGGCTCTCTCTTTGTGGTCGATGAGGACCAGTTACTTAAATTCGATGTAAACGGACAGTTTATAAAAAACCTTTATAAAAAGGGGCAGGGACCGGGTGAATTGGAGGGGATAAGTGACCTTATCATATCTGATGACGCACTCATTATTCTCCAGGGGCAGCCCAATAAACTTATGCTGATAAGTCATGACGGTGAGTTTATCCGGGAGTTCAGGCCGGAACCCAGTGTATCCAGGTTGTGCGCTGTTCATGATGGCATCTTTGTGACTGCTCGCTATGGCCCCCCTAAATTAGACAAAGTTGGGGATGAGGCGAAGATCATTGACCAGAAGCAGATCGTTAAGGATTTCGGGAGAGCGTACCGAAGGGTTCGGTTCAAACAGGATGATTCCGGGCAGGTCGAGATAAGGCCCGAAGTGTTTCGCTTCGCACCTCCTGTGAAGCATCTAAACGATGTCCAGCAGCTCAGAAGTGATTGAGGAATTCTTCTTACTGTTCGATGGCTTTTTTTGCGATAGCTTTTTCCGCCAAGAACACAGCTTTATCAACGGCTTGTTTCAAACCAGGATAGATATTTCCAGGAATAAAGACCGGCACTTCCACTTGAGGAGGAATGCCGATGCCTTCGTAGACCTTGCCATCCGCTGCCTCGCAAACCTCGTTGGACATTTCGAACCGCCAGCCATTGGGCAAATATTTTGTCAAAGCATTGGAGAGCGCCCCAGCCGTCGTGCCGCCAACTCGAGTCACATGCGGACAGGCCATCATGCAGATGACAAAACTCTCGGCAGCGCTGACGGTCCTTTCGCTCGTCAATAGAAACGTTGGGCCCGTAAACTGGAAATTTCCTTGAGGATGGACATAAAACTCCTGTTTTTCAGTGAATCCTTCGCCATAGACCGCCTTTTGTGTGAAAGCCAAACGCTTTCTATCGGCAAATCGGTTGACAATCATCATGGCGAGCCCATCGTATCCTCCGGTATTGAAGCGGACATCGACCACAACAGCTTCAACGCTCCTGAAATACTCCATGACCTGATCCATCGTCCATTCCAAGACCGCTAGGCTATCTGTTCGCGAAGACTCGAGCCCTGCGTAATCTCCCATGATAAAAATATTGAGA
>Ga0307425_1000200_pt1 | contig 37421 bp, 34 predicted proteins | sample SalMarWE160330MG_FD_202152 | JGI IMG/M metagenome (GOLD analysis project Ga0307425, IMG submission 202152) | Salt marsh sediment microbial communities from the Plum Island Ecosystem LTER, Massachusetts, United States - WE1603-30 | ecosystem: Environmental > Aquatic > Marine > Intertidal zone >... | reverse complement strand
ATTCAGCAGGGTGGCGTCTAGGTTTCCACGAGATAAGTTGATCACCTGGGTGACCCTTTTCTTTGTTTCCAACCTGGTCATTTTTTATGTTGTGTCCAAGCTGGATGTCGCTCTGGGAACCATCGCTGTTATCTTTTTTATCTGGATCGGGGTTTTTAATGTCCTCGTGCCGGCCCAATTTTGGGGTTTTGCCAACGATATCTATACTCCTGAGGAAGGTAAACGTCTTTTTCCTCTTGTGCAGTTCGGCGCAAATTCTGGTGCTTTTGTCGGAAGCCTCCTTTTTGGATGGCTCATTCTTCCTGTCGGTCTCTATCAAATGATGCTGGTTGCCGGGGCTATCCTCATCGTGTGTGTCTTTATAACCATGGTTATTCATTCTAAAGAGATTAGGAAATCTAAGGTGGAAAAAACCAAGGATCGACCGGAAGCATCAAAGGAAGCCGATTTTGAAAAGCCCTTAAAAAAGGGGGGAGGATTTCAACTCGTTTTCAAGAAAAAATATTTGTTTGCTATTGCGCTTTTTGTCCTTCTGTTGAATTTTATCAACACCAATGGCGAGTTTATCCTTGGAAACTACATAGGGAATGAAGCTCCTAAGATTGTCGAAGCGGGAAAATCCGGGGGGCTGAATGTTGAGGAATATATAGGAGAGTTTTATGCAGATTTTTTTAAGTACGTGAATCTTCTGACACTTTTGATCCAGCTTTTCCTTGTATCCCGAATATTCAAGTGGATCGGCGTTCGGGGTGCGATATTTGTTTTGCCTCTCATGGCCCTTGGTGGATATTCTTTTATTGCAGTCGGAGCGTCTTTGATTCTCGTCAGGTGGGTAAAAACTTTTGAGAATGGCACGGATTATTCGTTGATGAACACGACACGGCAAGCAATGTTCCTCGTCACCTCGAGAGAGGAAAAGTACAAAGCCAAAGCGGCCATTGATACATTTTTTCACAGGTCGGGGGATGTTCTCTCTGCGTTAGCTGTTTTTATCGGGACAACGTACCTCGCTCTGAGCACGAGTGGGTTTGCACGAGTTAATGTGGTTTTGTGTTTGGTATGGATTGCAGTGGGAGTTGTGATCGCTCGCGAGCACAAAAAACTGGCTGCAACATTTCATTGATTTTCTGCCTTTGAATAGATATCATATAGATGATTTATGGTCGGGGATGATTGCATCAAAAAGATAAAACAATGAAAAAACGATACCTTCAGGGCATAGTTCTCCTTTTTCTGAGCACTCTTGCTTCTTTCCTCAATGCTCAGTTCACTCCTGAAGAGGTCTCTCGGCGGGCCAAATTGGAAGAATTCCTCAAGACAGCAGACATTATTAAGTCTACGGATATTGGAGAAGGCGTCACAAAACCTTTCAGGCTGGACATGAAAAAAGGAGATGAAGAACACAGCGGTTGCTGGAAGAATCCCAGCGGTATGCAGAAAGGCTATTTTGAGGGTTGGCGGTACGAGATAGCCGCATACGAGATGGATAAATTGTTGAGCCTCAACATGATCCCCCCCACAGTGGAAAGGGAGTTCGACGGGAAAAAAGGGTCCCTCCAGTTCTGGATCACGAGTGAAATGAGCGACCTTGAGAGAATGGAACAGGGAATCAAAATTCCTCAGGACAGACTGGAAAGCTGGAACAAACAAAAATACTTGACTAGAGCCTTTGATTGCTTGATCGCCAACGAAGACCGCACCCAACAGAACATCCGCTACACAAAGGATTGGCGGACAATACTCATCGATCATTCCAGGAGTTTTCGCAGCTCTGATAAGTTCAAAAAACAGCTTGTCTTCGGTAGAAATGGGTTGTTGTCCCAAAAACTGTTCAGACGCCTTCCAAGGATTTTTATCGAAAAAGTCAGCGACTTGGATTTTGAAAAAATTAAAAAAGCTGTAGGGCCATATCTAAAAGATGATGAGATCGAAGCTCTCTTAGTTAGAAAGAAGCTCCTCTTAGAGGAAATCGAAGAAATGATCAAGCAAAAGGGAGAAAAAAACGTTTTGTATTAGTGTTCAAAATATCGGGGAAAGCCTAAGAGAAATGGAAAATTTTTATAGAGAAGGAGGGCACGGAATGAAAAAACAAATAATGATCTCTCTAGTTTTTATCCTTTTCCTGGGATTCAATCTCCCTTTATACGCTCAGTTCACACCGGAGGAAGTGGAAGCCCGGGGAAAGTGGGAAGAATTCCTTATGACGGCTGAGGTCATTGATCAATCTCAGCCATTCAGCGATAGGGAGGCCGTGACCAATCCCTGGGTACTCACTCTTGAAAAGGATGGTGTCACGAACCGTGCGATATGGAAGAATCCCGAAGGGCGAATGAAAGGATTTGCGGAGAACTGGAGATGGGAGATCGCGGCCTATCGATTAGACAAGTATTTGAACTTGTGTATGGTGCCCCCCACAGTCGAGCGGCGTTTCGAAGGAAACCGCGGATCCTGTCAGCTATGGGTCGACTCCATGATGAGTCTTAAGAAAAAAGTTGAGGATAACGTGAAGACTCCTTCGTACAAGATCTTCTACTGGAATAGGGACCTCTATTTGCAGAGATTATTTGACAACCTGATCGCCAATGAAGACCGCCATCAGAACCAGTACCTCATCACTGAAGATTGGCGGATGATCCTCATCGACCATTCCCGAACATTCCGAACATCCGGCAAATTCACCAAAAAACTCATCTATGACGAGAAATACAAAGAAGGGCCCACATTTGTCATGAAGGAAGTTCCGAAAGTCATGTATGAAAAATTAAAAACACTGAATGTCGATGTTATGAAAGAGATTGCAGGGGAATATTTGACGGAAGAAGAGATCGAAGCGACTCTCATCCGAAGGGACCTGATCATAAAGTGGCTGGATGAGAGAATCAAGAAAATGGGGGAAGAAAAAGTCCTGTACTGATTGAAATTCTAAGAAAAGATCATTCGCTTTTTTCACTCGCCGCAATGATCCCATTGTTCTCGAGATAATGAATAACTGCATTCTGGCATTGTGTGATGTCGAGCTTATCTGTATCGAGAATGAGCTCGGGATTTAGTGGTTCCTCATAGGGGGCAGAAATACCGGTGAAATCTTTGATCTCGCCGCTGCGCGCTTTTTTATAGAGGCCTTTCGGGTCTCTCTCTTCAGCGACACTCAAAGAGACCTTAACGAAAACTTCTATAAATTCGCCCTTCTTAAGAAGTTCTCTGTTTCTGTCTCTGTCCTTTCTGTATGGGGAAATGAATGCTGTCATGGTGATGAAGCCCGCGTCGGCAAAAAGTTTTGCCACCTCTCCTATGCGGCGGATGTTTTCCTCCCGATCCTCGGGTGAAAATCCGAGGTTTTTGTTCAAGCCATGGCGGATATTGTCACCATCCAGGACATAGCTGAGCCTGCCGCGCTCGAAGAGGCGTTCCTCAACAGCACGGGCGATAGTGGATTTGCCGGAAGAGGACAGACCTGTGAACCAGATCACAACCCCTTTTTGTCTGAGCACCCTCTCTCTGTCTGGCTTGGTGATGGCACCATCATGCCAGGTGATGTTTGTTGCTTTTTGAATCGTCATCTTGTAGTCTCCAGTACTGTCAAGTCTGATTGGCAAGGATCACTTTGAAAACCCATTGAAAATGTCCCGTCCTAAGATCTTCATGTTTGGCTTTGATTTTTGTAGTAATCCATCAGGATTTGAACGACCTCGGGACGGCTGTACTCTTTGGGCGGCATTTGTCCGTTTGCCAGCATTTCCCGCAATTTTGTTCCGCTGATGAGAACACGGTCTTCCTTAGAATGAGGACAGGTTTTCATTGAAGCCATCCCGTCACATCTGTTACACCAGAAGGTCCAATCGATCTTTAAAGGCTTAAGATAAAGGTCGTTATCACGGAGGGAGTCGAATATATTCTGCGCGTCAAATGGGCCATAGTAATTCCCCACACCGGCATGATCTCTGCCAACGATCAAGTGGCTGCAGCCGTAGTTCTGGCGGAAGATGGCATGAAGGATGGCCTCCCTGGGGCCTCCGTACCGCATCTCCATCGGATAAACCTTGAGCACAACCCGGTCCTTGGGATAATAATTCTCAAGGAGGACTTCATAACATTTCATGCGGATATGTGCAGGGATATCATCGGCTTTGAGCTTACCGACCAAGGGATGGATCAAAATGCCGTCGCAGACCTCAAGTGCGATTTTTGTACAGTATTCATGGCTTCTGTGAATGGGATTTCTTGTCTGGAAGGCAGCTATTGTGGTCCAGCCATTGTCTTCAAAGATGGACCGAGTCGTCGCGGGCCGGCTGTAGTAATCACCGTAAAGGCTTGGATAGGGGCCTTCGCTGAACACTTTAACCAGCCCGGCTAAAAGAACATCCTCCTGGCTGTAAACTTTGGCAACTCCTGGATGCGCTTCGTCTTCCGTCAAAAAAACTTGTTTGGCTTCTATCCTTTTATCATAGGTGAATTTTTCCTCAACGATCATACTCCCCATCAATTCTTCGCTTTCGTCATCGATCAGAGCAATTTCCGAGCCGATGGGGATCTTGTCTGACTCCTCTTTTGTCACAGACAGAGTGATGGGTATAGGCCAGAGAGTTCCATCAGCTAAGCGCATATTTTGAACCACATTTATGTAATCTTTCTGACCCATAAATCCCTTCAAAGGGCTAAAAGCGCCTATAGCCATCATGATGAGGTCCGAAGTCTCCCGCGAAGAGAGACGAACTGCGGACATCGTTTTAGCCTTAGCGATCTCCTCCTCAAATTCTGGCCCCTCAATGAGCAGGGGATTGAGCTTTCCTCCATGAGGCGGTACTAATTTTGACATTATGACCTCCAATTAAATCTAGATATCTTGCCACTTAAAGTTTGCGTTAAGGATTAAAGATAGCCTAAAGATCTAAGCCTCTTCCGAATAGCTTCAATCTCCTCTTTGCTCAGTTTGCTATCCTTGATTTTTTGAGGCTTCCTGTTCTCCAATTCTGATGATACGAGATCACGCAGAACATACACAATAAAATCCGTGACAGAATTGAACCCGCTGTCCGCAACGATTTCTGAAATGCGATTGTAAAGAATCCTAGGGATCTTGATTGTGACCTTGCTGTCTCCAGGCTTTTCTTTGGATGCACTCATATGACACTCCTATCAGAGCCTCATATAGTACATGGAGTATTTTAGGTCTGTCAAGTAAAAAATGATTGAGGCAGGATATTTAGAGAGGTTTTCCTGGTGTGGGAACTTTGCAAATTGTCGTTTGTGAAGTCACTGATATGATCATTTGGATCTTCTTAGCCATAGATCTCAAATAATCAATGGAGCGAAGAGGATTTCGAGGAAAGTGAGATAAAGGCCTGTCCTCAGCCTGATGATGCCGCGGAGAGCGTTTTGTAAATAGTGAGAATATTCTGATCGTTCTCTCTTTTGTATTCAAATCCGTCCATGAGTTTTCGCGTAAGGAAAATGCCAAATCCACCTTTTTGTCCGTTCGAGATTATTTTTTCCAAATCCGGGTCATTCACCTCTCTCGGATCAAAGGGGATGCCTTCATCGCTGATCTCGAGATAAAATTTATTTGCGTCTGTCCAGGATCTCAGGTGGATCTCTCCTTGGTCATTTGCATAGGCATATCGGATGATATTGACACAGATTTCAAGGAGAGACAGCTCGATGATGTAATATTCGTTTTCTGAAACTGAAAGAACGCTCAAGTGTGCGTGGAGAAAGGCTCTGATTTTGTTCAGCTCTGCAAGGCTGCTTTTGACATTGAGTGCTTTCATCTGAAATATCGCTGAATGAAGAATATGTGAATTTTATGTCCATTGAATTCTACCAAAAGACCATTGCAAAGTCATTCTTTTTGTGTTACTTTTTTTGTTTATCTTTTTGAATCCATTGGATGGAGGCTATTCATGAGTCAAGACGGAAGACACTTGTTCACATCTGAGTCTGTGACAGAGGGCCATCCTGATAAGATCTGCGACCAGATCTCCGACGCCATTCTCGATGACCTCATCAAACAAGATCCTAAAAGCCGGGTCGCCTGTGAAACACTCGTGACAACAGGGCTTGTTCTCATCGCAGGAGAGATATCGAGTAGCGGATTCTGTGATTTTCAGACAGTCGTTCGGAATACTGTCAAGGGGATAGGCTACACCAGAGCGAAATATGGCTTTGATTATGAGACATGCTGCGTCATATCTTCCATTCACGAACAATCGACCGATATCGCTATCGGCGTTGATGAATCCGAAGACCATGAGCAGGGTGCTGGTGACCAGGGATTGATGTTTGGCTATGCCTGCAGAGAAACTGAAGAGTTCATGCCTCTTCCCATCATGTTGGCCCATCAGCTTGTCCGGAGATTGAGTGAAGTCAGAAAACAAAAGGAGCTGATGTATCTTCGTCCTGATGGAAAGTCGCAAGTCACCGTCGAATACGAGGGAGATATCCCCAAGAGAGTGGATACAGTCGTCATTGCAGCCCAACACGATGAAAAAGTGAAAATGCAGGAATTGCGCGAAGATATCAAGAAGGCTGTCATCACACACATAATTCCTGCTCATATGCTTGATGATAAAAGCAAAATCTTCATCAATGAAACCGGTCGATTCATCCAGGGAGGTCCTTTTGCGGACTCCGGGCTCACAGGGCGGAAGATCATCGTGGATACATATGGCGGCATCGGAAGCCACGGAGGAGGGTGCTTTTCCGGAAAGGATCCCTCCAAAGTGGATCGCTCGGGTTCATATATGGCAAGATACGTTGCCAAAAACTTGGTCGCTGCCGGTATTGCCGATAAGCTGGAAGTCCAGATCGCTTACGCTATTGGCGTGCCGTATCCTGTTTCGATCATGGTGGAGTCGTTCGGGACAGCAAAGATCTCAGAAGATAAGATCAAAGAATTGATCAGGGCCAATTTTGACCTTTCTCCCAGGGGGATGATCCAGAGCTTGAACTTACTCCGCCCAATCTACAAAAAGACAGCGGCATATGGCCATTTTGGAAGAGAAGAGGAAGAATTCACTTGGGAAAGGACGGACAAAGCTGAACTGTTGCGAAAGGATGCAAGGCTCTAAATGAACGAAAGACGTTAGATACAAAGTCGAGAAGAGCCAGGCATATTATTACAACACCTCATTTGAGAATTTCGAAAGGGGAAAAGAGGAGACGTCTTATGGATTATGATGTGAAGGATTTGGCGTTGGCCAAAAAAGGAAAATTGAGAATAGAGTGGGCAGAAAAATTTATGCCTGTTCTCGAACATATCAAAAAAAAATTTGCCAAAGAAAAACCACTCAAAGGATTAAGACTTGCTGCGTGCCTCCATGTCACAAGTGAAACAGCAAATTTGATGGAGGCGTTAAAACTCGGCGGAGCATCAGTTGTATTGACAGCGTCCAATCCTTTGAGCACACAGGATGATGTGTCCGCTTCTCTTGTCAAACATTATAAAATTCCTGTTTTCGCCATTAAAGGCGAAAACAACGCAACCTATTACCGGCATATCAACCAGGCCTTGGACAACAACCCGCATATCACGATGGATGATGGAGCCGACCTGGTGAGCACAATCCACTCGAAACGCACCAAACTTCTCGGTAATATTATTGGGGGCACAGAGGAGACGACAACGGGCGTGATTCGTTTAAAAAGCATGGCCCAGGAGAAAGTCCTCGAGTATCCCATCATCGCTGTCAACGATGCCAACACAAAACATCTGTTCGATAATCGCTACGGAACTGGGCAGAGCACTGTTGATGGAATCCTAAGATCGACAAACATCCTCCTTTCTGGGTTGAATTTTGTCGTAGCCGGTTATGGATGGTGCGGCCGTGGTGTGTCCATGAGAGCGCAAGGTGCAGGAGCAAAAGTCATTGTCTGCGAAGTGGAACCTTTGCGTGCTCTGGAAGCTTTTATGGATGGATATCAGGTCATGTCCATGAAAGAAGCTGCCAGCATCGGGGATGTTTTTGTGACTGTCACAGGTGACAAGAGTATTATCTCCAAAGGACATTTTGAAAAGATGAAGGATGGGGCCATAGTCGCGAATTCCGGACACTTCAACGTAGAGATCGACATTCCCGCTCTAGAAGAAATGAGCAAGGGTAAGAGGAGAATCAGAGATTTTGTGGATGAATACACGCTCAAAAACGGAAGGAAGATCTACCTTCTGGGAGAAGGCCGTCTGATCAACCTCGCGGCAGCAGAAGGACATCCAGCGATGGTGATGGACATGAGCTTTGCCAATCAAGCGATGAGTGCTCTCTATCTTCTGAAGCGAGGTACAAAGCTCGAGAAAAAAGTCTATCCTGTTCCCAAAGAGATCGATGATGATATTGCACGCATGAAACTGAAATCTCTCGGAGTCACTATAGACAGGCTTACACCCGAACAACGGAAATACCTTTCAGGGTGGGAGGAAGGAACGTAGTCCTACCCGATTGTGTTATCATAATCATTCAAGGTCATTTGATGAGCTTGAGGTACTCATCGATCTTTCTTTTCATCTCCATGTTAGCGCTAGAATAGATCTCGTCGAATTTCTCCCGAGCAAGGCTGTGTTGATTGTTCTTGAAATAGGCCACGGCGAGATTGAATTTTAGATTGACGTCCTCTCCGGAAATTTTTATTCCTGCCTTGTAGCTTTCTATGGCTTTCTCAAAATCATTGAGCCTTTCATAGATGACACCTTCCAGGTTATGGGCCATGACCAGTCTTGGGTCTGTTTCAATGGATTTTTGGACATAATACAGAGCATCTTTGGTTTTATCTTGACTGAAATACAGACGCGCAAGATTGTAATAGGGAAGCTCTTTAGACTTATAGCTGGGATCAGATATTGCTGTTCGAAATTCCTGTTCAGCTCTGTCGAGCATACCGAGCTCCTGGTATGCCGTCCCTAAATAATTATGCGCTTCAGAAAGCGTGGGATTGAGCTGGAGGGCCTTATTGAAAAAGTCGATGGCTGTTTTGAACTCGCCCTTCATCAAGTAAGCAATCCCAAGCCCGTTGTATGAGAGATAATACTGCGCATCGAGAGAGATGCTTTTTTTGAAATATTTGATGGCTTCTTCGGCGTTTCCGTTGTTCAGATGGAAGAGAGCCAAATTGTATTGGTAGCGGGGGTCTTCCTCTCTCTGTTTCTCCATCTTTTTCTCCGGAGAAGAGCAAAAAGACAGTGTTAAGCACAGCATAAAGATAAGCACACACACATTTTTTGGTCTCATTTGTTCACCTTCCTGGAAAGCAAAATAATGGTTCGACATTTTTCTATAAAAATCCAGCTCATTCGTTCTTGAGTTTTCTTGCCATTAAGTCCTGAAGGGCGGTCCGGGGATCCTTATCCTTGTAGAGGACAAGATAGGCCTGTTCATGGATGGGCATCTCGATACCTTCTCTCTGCGCCAGTTGAAAACCGGAAAGCGTGGTAGTGATGCCCTCCGCAACCATGTTCATGTGAGAGACGACTTTTTCGAGACGTTTCCCTCTGCCTATCTCAGTACCGACATAATGATTCCTGCTGAGCTGTCCCGTACATGTGAGAACAAGGTCTCCCACACCGGCCAACCCAGAGAAAGTTTCTCTTTTGGCTCCGAGTGTAATTCCCAACCTTGCGATCTCTGCCAATCCTCTTGTGATCAGTGCCGCACGCGAGTTGTCGCCGAACTGGAGTCCGTCGGATATACCTGCAGCTATGGCAATCACATTTTTAAGCGCACCCGCGATCTCAATACCGAGAATGTCCTCCGATGTATACGCACGCAGGTTAGAACCGGAGACAAAATGTTGAACTTCTTTTGCCAGAGAGATGTCTTTGGATGCAACAACCACAGCTGTGGGATGGGCCGCAGCAACCTCTCGGGCAAAACTGGGGCCTGAAAGAACAGCGATCCGGGGGGTAAAATGGGAAGAGAAGACTTCGCCTATCACCTCGCTCATCCTTTTTAATGTCCCGTCTTCAATTCCTTTCGTCAGGCTCACGATAATGTGTTTGGATGTGAGGTAGGGCTGGATTTTTGTGTAAACGTTCCGGCAGAACTTCGATGGGACGGCGATAAAGACAATCTCCGATGATTCGATAGCTTCCTTCTCATCATTAAAAAAGGAGACGGAGGAGGGGAACATCGCTCCTGGAAGAAAAATCTTGTTTTCTCTGAACCGGACGGCATCTTCATAAATGTCTTTTTCTCTGATCCAGAGGCGAGTGTCTATGTTTTTTCGGCCCAGATGAAGGGCGAAGGCACTTCCCCAGGATCCGCCTCCGATAACACATGTCCTCATGTCACTCTTTCTCCCAGTTTTCGTTCATTCCCAGCCACAAGTCTTTTGATATTTCCCATATGCCTGAAAATGATCAAACAAAAGATGAAAAAGCTCAAATAGATGACACCCAGGTCTCCTTTGAAGATGAGAAGGAAAAAAGGATAGGAAAACATTGCTAAAATTGAGCCTAACGATACATACTTGGTGAGCAAGACGACAGCCAGGAATACACCCACAGAAAAGAGGACTTGAACCGGGGCCAACGCCGCATAAACCCCTACAGCGGTGGCAATCCCTTTCCCCCCTTTGAACTTAATATAGACGGGAAAACAATGTCCCAGCACCGCCAAAAATCCGCACAGAAGAGCAATCCTTTTATCAGGGAGCAGTCTGAGGGCAAAAACAACGACAAGATAACCTTTGAGGACATCGAAAAGAGCGACAGGGATGGCGTACTTCCAACCTTTGAGTCTGAGAACATTTGTGGCTCCAGTGGCTTGGCTGCCGAATCGGCGGATGTCTTTCTTTTCAATGAGATTATAAAGGATGTATCCTGTAGGAATAGAGCCGACAAGATAGGAGAGGATGGCACAGAGTATCGTCATTTGAGTTTGATTTCCGAGAGAACACTGTATTCCGCGCCCGAGGGTTTTAGAACGCTCTTAAAAAAAGTGATTTTCTTCACCTCCATGCTTCCGAAACGCGTATTTGTGTGGTCTGACAATTCTTCGAGAACGGGAGCGATATTTTGCGCAGATTTGACCCTTCCCAGAGTGAGGTGGGGATGGAACATCCTCTTTTCACGCGGTATGGATAATTTTTCCAATTTGGATTCCAAATCTTTCTGCACAGCTATCAGTTCAGACCTGTTTTCGATGCCCACCCAAAGAACTCTTGGGAGTCTGCTCCCCTCCGGGAATATGCCCGTGCCCACGACTTTCAGAGGGAATCCCGCATGCCATGAAGCAATGTCGTTGAGGGTGACTTGAATATCAGCGGCCTTATTTTCGGGGATCTCTCCAATAAATTTCAGCGTCAAGTGCATGCCCTGGGATTTGATCCATTTGATATTAGGGTGGAAACGGTCGAGCTTCTCGATAAACAGGGTGATCTTTTTTTTGATTTCGGGATCGAGATCGATGGCTACAAATGTTCTCATTTCAGCTTGGATGATCCTTCTGTCTCTCTTTTTTGTATTTTAGAAGATGTCGTCGCAGCATATCAAGAGCTTTCTGGGCAGATTGGGATTTAATGAGCTCCCTGTTTCCCAAAAAGATATTCTTCAAGACATTGTCTCCACCTTCCCAGCAGAGGCCTACATAGACGAGACCCACTGGCTTTTCTGGAGAACCACCCGTCGGACCTGCTATTCCAGTGATCGAGAGTCCAATATCCGCACCTGATCTCTCCCTGATACCTATGGCCATGGATCGCGCGACCTCACGGCTAACTGCACCGCACTTGTGGATCAGATCAGCCGGAACACCCAAAAGCTGGAGCTTTGACTCATTCGAATAGGCTTGAACTCCCTGGCAAAAATATTCAGAACTCCCCGGGACATTGGTGATGCGGTGTCCCAGCAACCCTCCGGTGCACGATTCAGCAACAGCAAGGGTTTGTTTAGCCCTGCGCAACAGGCGGCCTGTCACTTCTTCAAGTTCATCCCCCGATGAAGAAAAGATGTTCTCACCCAGGCATTCTTGGAGGTCTTGTTCCAGCTTGAGCAACATGTCGTCAGCCTTTTTTGCGCTTTTTTGTGAATGAGCTATAAGATGCAGCTCAATCTGTCCGGGGTAGGCAAGAGTTGTCAGTTTTACAGAAGGCGGTAATGGGTAGATATCAGAGAGAAGTGTTTCAATTTTTGATTCTGTGAGGCCCGTGGTCTTGAATACGCGTCTTGCCACAAAGTGGCTCCGGGCCGCCTGAAAACGCGGCCAAACGGAATTCTCGAACATAGGTTTCATTTCGTGTGGAGGCCCTGGGAGGAGGATAAAGACTTTTTCTCCTTTCGGAATCCAAAGCCCTGGGGCCGTTCCATGTTTATTCTCGAGGATAGTGGAGCCTTCGATGATATGGGCCTGTTTATTATTCACAGATGGCATCTCAAATCCCCTGCGTTCAAAGCGTTCTTTTATCTTCTCGAGAATCTCCTCCTTAAAAACGAGCTTTTTTCCGAGAGTGGAAGCGAGGACCTCACGTGTGCAATCATCTTCGGTAGGTCCGAGACCGCCGATGACAAAGATGATATCGGACCGCTCGAGAGATGTGTTGAAACAAACGGTCAAATCATCCTGGGTGTCTCCAACGATGGTTTTAAAATTGATTTCCATCCCGACTTCATTCAGGCGTTGGGTGATGTAAAGAGAATTTGTGTCTTGGTAGTAAGGAGTGAGAAGTTCAGAGCCAACAGCTATGATTTCGATCTTGCTGTTTTTTCCGAATTTCATAATAACATCAAAGCGAAATTTAACAGAATCCCTGCACAAATGCCAGAGAAGACATCGTCCATCATGATCCCCCATCCTCGCGGGAAATTTTCAGCTTTTTTGATCAAAAAAGGCTTTAAGATGTCCAACACGCGGAAGAGAACGAACCCAGCAAAAAGAAGAGGCCATACAGGAGGCAGGCGGAAAAGCACGATGAGTTGTCCCAAAACTTCATCGACAACCACACTGCGAGGGTCTTCTTTGTGTATCGCCTCCGCATGCACAGACGAGGCGAGAGAACCCAAAATGAACAAAAACACGAGAAATCCCAAGTATAGGGGCCAATTCCATGCGTAAAGATAGTGCTTATAGAGAAGAATCGCTAAAAAACTTGCTGCTGTCCCAGGAGCTAAAGGGAAGTATCCGACGCCCAAAACAGTGGCGATCAGTCGTGAGAAAAATTTCATGGATTCAGTTTTCCCTGTAAATCATATACATCCGTGTCCGTGATTTCAACTTTTTGGATGGAATTGACAACATTAGATGTATCGCTCGCTGTGTTCAGGAGGACAACGCCATCAACCTCAGGTGCCTGAAACCTGGCGCGAGAGAGAAAAACATCCGGACGGTCTTGCAAACGACCTTCTACAAGGACGTCGATCTTTCGGCCAAAGTATTTTGAATTATTTTTGTAGGAGATGTTTGCCTGGATTTCGAATATTTCCTCCAATCTTTCCTGTTTTATCCTGTCTTGTACGGAACTACCAAGGGGCAGACAATCCGTTCCTTCTTCTGGAGAATAGATAAAGACTCCCAAATGGTCAAACTGGGCAGCTTTGATAAAATTTTTCAGATGGGCAAATTCTTTTCTGCCCTCTCCGGGAAAACCCACGATAAGGGACGTTCGAAAGGCGATGTCAGGAAGTTTTTTTCGAATTTTTTCGATGAGCATTAATGCGCTCCTCCCGTCCATTCCGCGTCTCATGGCTTTGATGACGTTAGGGTCAGCATGCTGGAATGGAATATCCAGATAAGAACAGATTTTTTCCTCTGCCATAATTTCCAGAAGTGGGTCTGATATTTCTTCAGGATATCCATAAAGGATCCGGATCCATTCGAGCCGATTGACATCGATGAGTTCTCTCAGGAGGCTGATGAGCCCATCCGAATGTCCTAAATCCCTGCCGTAATAGGTTGAATCCTGTGAGATGAGATTGATCTCTTTAACACCGCGAGAGACGAGGATAAGACTCTCTTCTTTGATGGAAAAGATGCTCCGGGACCGATAAGGTCCTTTGATCTGAGGAATCGCACAAAATGAACATCTGTGAGAACATCCCTCGGAGATCTTGAGATAAGCCCATACTGATGGTGTTGAGAGTATCCGGGGGGATTTATGGTCATACAGATAACATACGGTAGAGCTTTTAAAAGGGATCCCCTCGATTGCTGGAACGATCTTGTCAAAGTCTGTGACTCCCATCCAAACATCGACTTCAGGGAATGCCTTTTTGAGCTCCTGAGAATTCCGCTCCACATAACACCCCACAGCGATGATCCTTATGTCCTTCCTCCTTTCTTTGATGTTGATGACGTTCGTCAGAATTCCGTCGGCCTCATCTCTAGCTGGCTGGATAAATCCACACGTGTTGACAATAATGACATCTGCCTCCTGGGTATCAGTGACGAGTGTGAAATCATTCTGTTGAAGATAGCCGAGCATCACTTCGCTGTCGACCAGATTCTTCGCACATCCCAAGCTGATCAAAGCGACTTTTTTCATGCCTTTTCTATGCTAATGAGTTCCGGCTGAATAGTAAACAAGGAATGCTCCGAGGAATGATTCGTTCTTGTAAGCTAAGGATAGATCTTGTAAAGCAGGCGAGGAAAGGGGATTGTCTCTCTAATGTGTTTGATCTTGCAGATCCAGGAGAGTGTGCGCTCGATGCCCAGGCCAAAGCCGGAGTGGGGGACAGAGCCATATTTTCTCAGGTCGAGATACCATTCATAGTCTTCTCTAGGCAAATTGAATTCCTTGATGCGCTGTTCCAAAAGCTTATAGTCATGGATTCTCTGCCCGCCTCCCACGAGCTCACCATATCCTTCCGATGCGAGGATATCCACGCCCAACACAAGTTCGGGCTTCTCTTTATCTGGCTGCATGTAAAATGCCTTTATCTCTTTCGGAAAGTGGGTGATACTTACCGGAGTATCAAACACCTCAGAGATAAGAGTTTCTTCAGGGGCCCCGGGGTCATCCCCATACTCCATTTTTGAACCTCTCTGTTGGAGAAGCTTAAACGCTTCATCGTAGGTGATCCTCGGGAAAGGAGTTTTCACCTTCTCGAGAGGATTTGTGTCTCTTTCGAGTATTTCGAGCTCGTTTTTCCTCTTCTCCAGAATACGTTCGACAATAGATACGATGAGGCTCTCTGCAAGCTCGATGATATCCTCCAGGAGGGCGAACGCGACCTCAGGCTCTACCATCCAAAATTCGATCAGGTGTTTTCGGGTTTTTGATTTTTCCGCCCTGAATGTGGGTCCAAAACAATAGACTTTTCCGAAAGCCATAGCCGTAGCCTCATTGTAGAGCTGCCCGCTCTGGCTTAAATATGCTTTCTGGTCAAAATATTCTGTCTCGAAAAGTGTTGTGGTCCCTTCACAGGCGCTCGGGGTCAGGATGGGTGTATCCATAAGCCGGAAACCTCTTCTATCAAAAAAATCGCGAATCGTTTTGATGAGTTCGGCTCTGATTTGCAAAACGGCATTCTGTTTTTGAGACCGGAGCCAAAGATGTCGATGTTCCATAAGGAATGGAATGCCGTGTTCTTTGGGTGTAATGGGGTATTCTTCTGCAATCTGGATGATCTCGATGTCTTTGATGTTAAGCTCGAAACCTCCTGGTGATCTCTTTTCTTCCCTCACTGTGCCGCGGATGATGAGTGAGGACTCTTGGGTGAGTTCATCAAATTTGATAAAAAGAGGATGATCCTTTTCTGCACTGAACATTGTCGCCTGGATCAATCCTGTCCCATCCCTCACCAAGATGAAACGTACTTTGCCGCTGGAGCGCTTGTTGTAGACCCATCCCCGGATCTCGACATCCTGGTCTTTATAATCCGCAATGTTTTCAATGTACACCCATTTCATGATGCCAAGATTATATGCGTTCTTTTTCCTCAGGTCAATGTTCGGCGGCGGGCCGCATTTCCAAATCCGCGGTTAATATTTCTCCGGGTGACGAGATGGATGATCTGGAAACGGTTTTCTCCAGCCTGCAATTGGGGCCCGTCATAACGTGCCCAATATTCAATGGCGGAGTGAATAGAACAGTCAAACCTGAGCAGACAAATGAAGATTTATCCCTTTATTGTATCGGATAATTATCCCTATATGGATTCAGCGTTGATTTGATGAGAGGAATGTTGTATTAAGGAGTGGTGCTCATACCGGACGAGGAGGAGAGACACGATGATATCCGGTAAAGAAGACCTTTTGGAACGGATCGCCTTCTGTGTGGAACAAGGCAAAGTGAATATCCAATCCCTCCATCCGCCCGACCTGAGAGAGCTGGAGGGTGTGGATGAGCTGGTACAAAATGCTTTAAAGACAGGCATTTCTCCAGCAGAGATCTTAACAAGGGGGTTGGTGGATGGAATGGGGCGGGTCGGCGAGAAGTTCAAGAAAAACGAGATCTATCTTCCTGATGTCCTCATCTCCGCAAAAGCAATGACGATCGGGATGGAGCATCTCAAGCCTTTTTTTCAAGCGGGAGATATCCAGTACAAAGGCAGAATAGTCATGGGAACAGTCGCAGGAGACCTGCATGACATCGGGAAAAAAATAGTGGCGATGTTTTTTGAAGGGAATGGCTGGGAAGTCATTGATTGTGGCGTTGATGTCTCGGCAGAAAGTTTTCTGGAAGCCATAAACACATATTCACCCCAGGCCGTTGGTTTGAGTGCTTTGCTGACGACAACAATGGTCAGCATGGAGCAGATCACAAAAAAATTAAAAGCCGTACATCCTGAAGTGAAGGTGATTGTAGGAGGAGCACCACTCACAGCTGATTTTGCCAAGAGAATAGGCGCCGACTTGTATTCCCCCGATCCTCATACTGCTCTCGAAATGTTGAATGAAACGGGCTCTTAAACATGCAGTTATGAGCATCAAGCCTCTTCCATCCCCAAAACCGTAAAGCTCACATCCCAAGAATTAGCAATATGAGCTGAATTTATTCAGGACGCACATGGTTAAAAAGAGAGGAAAAGGGCGAGGTTAAGAAAAGATCATGGCGAAAGCAAAACCATTCACTCCAGTCAAGCTCATCTGTGGGATCATTACCGCGCACAAGGATGTTTTTGATAAATCCATAACATATCTTTCAGATCGATTCGGAGCAGTGGATCATTCAAGTTTGCTCATGAAATTCACGTTCACAGATTATTACGAGAAACAGATGGAGCCGGGATTGAAAAGGAAATTTGTCAGCTTTTCCGATCTTATCTCTCCAGAGAAATTGAGCAAAGCCAAAATCTTGACGAATGTTATGGAAAACGATCTCAAAAATGAATTTAGCTCAGACAGGCGCATCGTGAATCTTGATCCGGGATACTTGACCGCTTCGGCATTAATCATGGCAACAGCCAAAAATTTTTCCCATAGGATACCTCTGCAACAGGGAATATATGCCCATCTGGAGCTTCTGTTCGGGAAGAATGACATCAGAACTTTGAATTGGACCTACCCTGATTATCGAACCAAAGACACTCAGGAGTTCTTTCTTGGTGTCCGCAAAATCTATCTGGATCAACTCAGAAAACAAAACGCAATGAAGCTTTTGTGAATAATTCAGATGAAAGATGAATTATTCAGATGGAAGATAGATGATCCGGATTAGAAATCGTCGGGATTAAGCCCCGAAATCGCTCTCAGTTTTTCTACGATTTCCGGAAGTTCTGAAAGGACGACATCGACATCCTCTTCCGTGTTGAACCGGCCGAGTGACATCCGGACAGATGATCGTGCTACTTCGGGTCTAAGTCCGATGGCGCTCAGAACATGAGAGGCTTCTTCGGAATCTTCACTGCAAGCGGAACCTGTCGAGACGTAGATATCTTTTGTTGCTAAGGATAGGAGAATAGCTTCCGCTTCAAGGCCAAAAAACGAGTAATTTATTGTTCCTTTGATCCTGTTTGTCTCGTGCCCGTTGAATTTCACATTGTGGATTTTTTCTTCGATTCCTTTTTTTAATCTCTCGGCCAGTCGGGACACTACTTTTTTATCTTTATCCCCTCTTTCAAGGAGTAGCCGCACAGCCTCTCCGAATCCCACAATTCCTGCTGTATTCTCCGTTCCCGCTCTCATCAGCCTTTCTTGATGACCGCCACAGATAAGTGGTTGGATAGGTGTGCCTTTCCGGACATACAAGGCGCCGATACCTTTTGGTCCGTACAATTTGTGTGCAGAGATCGAGAGCAGGTCTACGCCCAATTTATTGACCAAGATATTGATTTTACCAAAGCTCTGAACAGCATCTGTATGGACAAGAATTCCTTTTTTCTTGGCTATTCGAACAATTTCCTCGATAGGTTGAATGGTTCCGATCTCGTTATTGGCATGCATGATGGATACGATCGCAGTTCGGGAAGTGATGGCGTTTTTCAGAAAATCCAGATTTACGGTTCCAGAAGGGTCAACCGGCACATAGGAAACCTTTTTCCCTTTTTTCTCCAGGTAGTTGGCAGTTTCGATGATTGCGGGATGCTCGATGGATGAAGTGACGAATTCATCTTTATCGGGAAGGGCATCCATAACACCGCGGATAGCAAAATTGTCTGCTTCGGTCCCTGATCCTGTAAAAACGATCTCCGACCTTTTGGCACCCAGTGCTTTTGCGATGACCTCTCTGGATTCGGTTATGATCTCCTTGACTTCTCTGCCAATGGGGTAGAGGGATGAGGGATTACCGAAGTGTGTTTTAAGGAATTGAGACATTTTTTCGCAGACCATTGGATCGACAGGAGTCGTTGCGTTATTGTCTAAATAGACCATTTGGACCTCCTTGTCTCAGCCGAACGAATCCTCCTTGCATGGTTTATGATATGAGCCTCTCTTTGAGAATCCTGACGACTTCAAAACCAGCCCTCTTCTGGCCCTCACTAGCGGCAGCTCCAATATGTGGCATGGCGATAACCTTGGGATGATCGATCAAAGAAAAATCAACCGGAGGTTCTTTTTCAAAAACATCCACAGCCGCAGCTCTCACTTTCCCGGATTCGAGGGCTCTCAAAAGCGCAGCTTCGTCGACGACTCCTCCCCGGGATGCATTGATGATGATGACTCCATCTTTCATTTTAGAAAAAGCTTCATCACTGATCATATGTTTGGTGCTTTCATTGAAAGGCAAATGGAGGGAGATCATATCCGATTGCACAAAAAGTTCATCCAGGGACACCTGCTTGATGGCCAGCGGTGTCTGAACTTCGATAAGATCATACACAAATACTTTCATCCCAAAAGCGATAGCCCTTTCAGCAACGGCAAGGCCGATGCGGCCGCTACCGATGATTCCCAAAGTCTTCTCATAGAGCTCTGTCCCTTTAAATTTCTTCTTCTCCCATTTGTGCTCTTTCATGGAAATATTCGCTTGGCCATGGTTGCGAACGGTGGCCAGCATAAGACCGAAAGTATGTTCGGCGACGGAAATCGTCGTGGCCGAAGGTGTGTTGGCGACACGAATGCCTTTTTTTTCGGCCTCTTTCACATCGATGTTGTCTAGGCCGATCCCGGCTCTTACGAGAAGTTCCAAATCCATCCCAGCTTCGATGACAGGTTTTGTGATTTTTGTGGCACTTCGCACCACTGCAGCATGGAACCCAGGTATGGTTTTGACAAGCTCCGCTTCATCCATACCCGTTTTTAGAGTGATCTCGATTCCCGAGAGCGATTTGAGCTCTTCGAAAGCATCGGGATCCATTGGATCACAGATAAGAACTTTTTTCATTCCCAATTCTCCTTTAAAATTTCTTTAGCAGCGCAAATTGAAGCGCCCTTTTGAAAATGATATCCTAGATCTTCGAGTGTCATTTCCAATGCACTCAAAGCCGTTAAAATATCGAATCCGCCCGTATAGCCGAGATGGGCTATCCGAAAAAATTCTCCCAGATGGGGCTCTTGAGCTCCTGCGATAGTTGTTTTGTACTTCTCTTGCATCATCTTTACAATGGCAATGCCGTCAATTCCTTCTGGAACTTTGACTGCCGTGAGAATATTTCCTGGTTTTTTTGAGAGCAACTCCATCTCCATGCTTAGAATGCCGGCACGAGTGGCCTCTCCAAGGACTTTGTGATGGGCAATAAGATTCTCCAGTCCTATGTTCTTGATAATGTTCAGTGCGGCTCGCTGTTGGATAATAAGAGAAATAGCCGGTGTCCAGGGCGAAGTTTGCTTTTTTAGGCTACTCTTGGCAGCTTTGGCATCAAAATAAAACTTTGGCAAGGTTGAATTCTCCACAAATTTCCAGGCCTTCCTGCTGAAGGAAATATAGGCAAGGCCAGGAGGCACCATGAATGATTTTTGGGAGCCTGAGATCAACACATCCAGTCCCCATTCATCCATGGGACAGGGAGTGGCTCCTATCCCTGATATGCCATCTACCACAAGGATGGCATCGGTATGAGAGACAGCATCCCCATATCCTTGGACATCATAAACAGTGCCTGTAGATGTTTCCGCGAGAGTAGAGAATACAGCTTTGGCATCCGGATTTATCGAGAGCTCTTCGACAAGTTGTTCTTTAGGGTATGCTTCGCCCCAATCGAGAACGATCTCTCGAACAGAGACCCCATAGGCTCTACAGATCTTACCCCATCGGTCCCCGAATTTCCCCCCGTTGATAACAATGGCTTTTTCGCCTGGGGAAAGGATGTTTACAACAGCAGCTTCCATAGCTCCAGATCCTGAGGAGGCCAGGATGAACACATCATTCTGTGTTTGGAAAACATCCTTGATCCCTTCGATGGTATCCATGAAGATCTTGGAGAATTCCGATGTGCGGTGATGGATCAGAGGCTCGGTCGCAGAGGCGAGGACTTTTTCAGGAACAGGAGTGGGGCCGGGCGACAGCAGGTAATGTTTCTTGATCAAAAAAACCTCCAAAAACATTAAGGAGAAAGCAAAACAGACGAGGAAGAAGTCAGGATCTATGCGTTTTTATTATTGCTTATAAAAACCTCGTTGGGTAATGCCAATATCAATTCTATTACAGGTACATCAATTCGATAAACTAACAGAAATTGATGGAACAGTCAATCAAAGTTGACACAACAGCTCTGTAAGCAGAGCAGTTCTTTCAATGAAAGATGGGAGGAGAAGGTGTTCGTCTTCCGCGTGTATTCCTGAACCATCTGGTCCGAGGCCGTCCAATGTTGCCACAGCCATGTTTGCAGCGATCGATGCATCCGATCCCCCGCCCGTTTTGCCAGCTTCAAGTTGAATATTGAGCGAAGAAGCGATTTTTTTAACCTGAGTGAAGAGCTTATCGGAACTTTTAGTTATTTCCATGGGTGGGAGATAACTTTCGACGAAATATTTGACCTTTGATCCACGCAATGTTGGTTGCAATTGTTTGAATGCGTCGATGACCTTGGCTTTTTGTATGCTGTTCCAAAATCGAATGTCCAGGTGCGCAGAGGCTTCATCCGGAACGATATTCACCCTCTCTCCGCCTTTGATGAGTCCCGTATTTACAGTGATCGACTTGGATTTAAGCCTAAGGAGAGTCCGCAATTGCGCCAAAAGTTCTTCCACCGCGTTGGTCCCTTCCTCTGGCTGGCCAGCGTGTGCCGCCTTCCCCTTTGTTTCCAGTCGAATGACCAGGCGTCCTTTTCTTTGATTCTTCAACGCTCCACCGGGAAGTGATGGCTCCAGACAGAGGACACAGCTTGACCTTATGGCCAATTTCTGGATCATCTCATTTGCAACCTCGCTCCCAACCTCCTCGGCAGAATTCATGAGAACAGCAATTTTCTTTGGTGGATCGATGTTGAGCTCATGGAGAGTTTTGAGAGCAAATATGGCCATCACAAGCCCAGCTTTCATGTCCAAAACGCCGGGTCCAAAGACCTTGGTGCCAGAGACATAAAAGGGCATCTCCTTGATTTTCCCAATAGGCCAAACTGTATCAACGTGGGTCAGTATGAGGATCTGATCTTTTCTCTGTTTTGGTTTAAGGCGTGGATATTCCGCAAGATAAAGATCTCCCATATCCTTGTACGGATAACGAGTGACTTTTGCTCCGGCTTTTTGGAATTCCTTAGCCATAAAAGAGGAACATTTATCCACAGCAGACTTATCTGATGATGGGGACTCGAGGCTAACGATTGTTTTGAGAAAATTTACCATTTCGCTCTGACGGGATTTAAAATAGCGCTTAAATTCCATGATATTGGTTCCTTGTCATAGCTAATCTTGTTGATGCTAAATGTATCACAGGTGGTAGTGAATCGCAAAGCGCAATTTAAAATCGTTTAAATCCTTTTGCGTCGGTGGCGTTGTAACTCTCTCTAGATCTGCTCCCTCCTTTCAATGCGCAATATGTATTTCCGCATGATCCAACACAACCGAGCCAATATTGCAATATCTGCGAGTTAGATTGAGTCGGCCCCCCCCGAAAAAAATGCGGATCATATGAATGAGAGTCTCCGGAAGCTAAGGTTCGACAGTTATTAGGAATAATTTAGCTTTAAGGATTGACATTTGACCATTGATTCCATTAAGTTTATGGCATGAGTTTTTGGCTATTCGTGGGTGAAATTTCTTTTCTCGTTTTGATAGGATTTTTCTTTACCTTCACTTTGTACAGCTACAGGGAAAAAGAGGAAAAGGCATTTCGATCGAGCCTTTTGTTTTTGCTCGGTTTAATTTTGATGAATCTCCTTTTCCTTATCATGCCCGGCCTTGTGAGAAACCTGTTGTTCTTGACCGTGTTTCTGGCAACGTCTGTTGCTGTTTTCATTCTCTTTTTTTCAACGAGTCCAAGCAGTGCGACGAAGATTATCGGGGAGCAGAAAAAAGTGGATGAGAGGGACACAATTTTTGCCCGGTTTGAACACCGAGAGAACAGTAAAAACTACAATGATTATTATTCTCTAAAACCTGAATACAAAACTATTGATGATGAGATTCGCTCGCTTCCCGATATTCTCACTCCGGTACACATAAAGAAGGATCCTGTTCTTTTTTCTCTTGCAGCTGCAGAAGATGATTGTTTAAAAAATTTCATAACGCTTGTGAGTGGAGAAGTCATCGCGGGACAAATGGAAATGTCGCCTTTTGACAACACACAGAAGGTGAAAAAGATCATTAATTATCTGGGGGCTGGCATTTGCGGCGTGTGCGAATTAGACCAAGCGTATGTTTATTCTCATGTCGGAAGAGGACCGGAGCCTTTTGGGGCGGAAATATACCTCAAGCACAAGTTTGCTGTCGTGTTTGCTATGGAGATGGACCGCAGGATGATCGCAGCCTCCCCGAAGGCGCCTGTTCTTGTAGAAACAGAAAGAAAGTACGTCGAAGTCGCTAAGGTAGCCATCATCGTATCGGACCTCATCCGGCGTATGGGTTATGAGGCACGGGCACATATCGCGGGGAGCAACTATCAAGCCATCCTTCCTCCCCTCGGTTGGAAAGCGGGGGTCGGAGAAATCGGGCGGATAGGGATATTGATCACGGAAAAATATGGCCCTTGTGTACGATTAGGCCTCATTACGACGAATCTTCCCCTTACCCCCGATACTCCAAAGACTTTTGGTGTCCAGGATTTCTGCCAAAAATGCAAAAAATGTGCGAACAACTGTCCGGCTCAAGCCATCCCATTAGGAGATAAAACAGAAGAAAATGGAGTACTGAAGTGGGTTCTGAACAGAGAGGGATGTTACAGGTTTTGGAGAAAGGCGGGAACGGATTGTGCCATGTGCCTTTACGTTTGCCCATATAGCAAGCCGCGGAACTGGTTCCATGACTCTGTGCGCAAATTGAACTCACAATCCTCAACAGCTCAGGCTGTATCCTTGTGGGCCGATGATTATTTCTACGGCCGGATCCCCTTGCCCAAAGAGCCTCCCTTTTAGCGCAATTCCGCAGCTTCGTGGTCCCGCAACACCTCTCGCGGATGAATGGGATAAGTTGATCCATTGGAAAAGATTCATTTGATTCGGCCATAAAAAATTGATATGGCAATGTCAAGGAGGGAAGGAAAATGATTTCAAGCCGACGTCAGTTTTTGAAGGGAGTGAGTCTCAGTCTCAGCAGCATGGGCCTTTTTGGTTTAGCAAAAAAAGATGCCGAAGCCGCGTTCGCAAAGAAGCGTGGAGAGGTTAAACACCTGTCTGCGCATGAGGTCGCTCAGGATGAAAGCTTCTGGTTTCATGCACAACAAGCCTTCGACATCGACCGAAGCATCATTAACCTCAACAACGGGGGAGTGCATCCTGCGCCACGGATCGTCATAAACGCTGTAAAACGATACATGGATTGGTCGAATGGTGCCCCTGTGCTGAATTCTTGGCAGTACATGAGACCCAGAAAGGAGCTCATTCGCAGGAAAATTGCTGATATTTTTGGATGCTCTCCAGAGGAAATCGCCCTTGTTCGGAATGTAACAGAAGCGCTCCAGATAGCACTCCTGGGTATCGCATTGAAGCCTGGAGATGAAGTTCTCACCACACTTCACGACTACCCTTCCATGAAAAATGCCCTTTTCCAAAGGGAGAAGAGAGAAGGAGTGGTGGTCAAGACTTTCAATTTTCCCTATCCTCCTGAGAGACTGAGTGTTCTGACCGACCTTTTTGAAAAAAATATCACTCCGAAGACGCGAATGATTCTTCTATGTCACATCACCAATTTAACGGGTCAGATTTTTCCGGTGAAAGAAATCTGTCAGTTGGCGAAGATACATGGGATTGAAGTTGTGATCGACGGTGCTCACGCCTTTGGCCATTTTCAATTCAAGCAAAAGGATCTGGATTGTGAAATCTATGGCGCCAACCTTCATAAATGGATGATGGCCCCCATCGGGACCGGTTTTTTGTACGTCAAAAAAGACCGGATCAAAGACATTTGGCCGTTGTTTCCAGCCCCAGAACCGCTCGGCGAGGATATAAGGAAATTTGAGCATGTCGGCACTCAGCCAGAAGCGTTAAAGCTAGCTGTAGGAGAGGCCATCGCTTTCCATAACGGCATCGGAGCAGAGAATAAACAGGAGCGACTCCGTTATTTGAGGAATTATTGGGCCAAAAAACTGGAGAACGTTCCCGGAGTGAGGATCCTCACCTCTTATTCTCCAGAGCAATCCTGCGGGCTTGGAACGTTCACTGTCGAAAACTTCGATATTCCGAAATTGACTCAGGTGCTGTTCGATAAACACAAAATCTACAGCATATCTGTAGGTGTTCCGGAAGATACTGTAGGAATCCGGGTGAGTCCCAGCATCTACACAACTCTCGGAGAGTTGGACATGTTTGTTGAAGCGGTCACTCATTACATCAAAAACGGTCTTCCCGTATAACTCATGAATTTAAAACACGCTGCCAGGGAGCACCAATGAAATACAACGAGTGGGATTTGGAAAGAGATCTGGAAGCAATCAGGGAGGAATTTCCGATATTGAAAAAATGCGTGTACCTGATCAGCAACTCCCTTGGAGCGGTTCCCCGGCAAGTCCGCAAAGATCTTCTGGCTTATTATGAGCTTTGGGCGGAAGAGGGAGTCAGCGCCTGGAGCCAGAAATGGTGGAGCCTCGCCAGATGGTTAGGAGGTAAGGTTGCCTCGCTGCTCCACGCAGAAAAAGACACGGTTACTATGGTGACCAATGCCACCCTTGCCCATTGGGTTGCTCTGTCCACAAAATTTCAAGCAAAAAATACGAACCGCACAAAAATCATCATGACAGATTTGGATTTTCCTTCGAGCATTTACGCTGTTCAAAAGATCAGTGAATTCATGGATTGGAAGCTCCATGTCGTCCGAAGCGATGGCCGGCCCGGCATAGATGTGGAAGATATCCTGAGTCATATTGATGAAGAAACCCTCTTTGTTGCTACCTCTCATGTGTACTTCAAATCGGCATATATTCAAGATATATCTCGAATCATTGAATATGCCCATCGGATGGGAGCTTGGGCAGTGATCGATGGCTATCATGCACCCGGATGCATTCCGGTGGATCTCACAGAGCTTGAGGTCGATTTTTACATCGGGGGGTGCCTTAAGTGGCTGTGTGGTGGACCGGGGAGTGCGTTCCTATATGTGAGACCAGAATTGGCTTCCTCCACACAGCCCCAACTGACAGGATGGCTGGCCCACAGGTCTCCCTTTTCGTTCTCAGAAACGATGGATTTTACAGAGGGCTCATACCGATTCTTGTCCGGAACACCCCCGATTCCTTCGCTCTACACGGCGCGAGCGGGATTAGCAATAATCGAAGGAATCGGTGTTCCACAGATCCGGAGAAAGTCTCTGTCCCAAACAAGTTTGATCATCACAAATGCCAAAAAAAGGCATTTTGATGTATTCACACCAGAAGTGGATAAATTGCGAGGGGGTGCGGTTTCTGTGTGCGCCCCGTTCGCATTCCAAGTCAAACAGGCCTTAGAGAAACGAAACATCAAGGTGGATTACAGGAAGGGAATTGAAGGACAACCCGATGTTATCCGGATAGGTCCCCATTTTTACACGCATGACGAAGAGATCCTCACACTTTTCGAAACCATGGACACCTTATATTCGACACAGGAATACAAATCCTTCCCTAGCGAGATTAAACATGTCACCTGACTGATGTTCTCGAATGAGTTCGTTCAATTGTACAATCCAGTAAATTGCGTTATTTGAGGACTCAAGCCGTCATTCAGCACAGTATGGGATATGCTCACGATGAAAGCGGTTGATTTCCAGATCGATTTCCCTTAAATTACCTATGAGGAGTCTTGTGGTTTTTGAATGGTATCAATTCTGAAAAGCGCTAAAGACATTTTAATCTGCATTGTTCTATGCGTCCTCGTCCCTTTCATTCAAGTTTTGAATTCTGAGATCTATTACCCATGGAAAGATGTCTATATTGGAGCGCTCGACGCGGAAAAATGGGCAGGATTGGTCTTACTCCCAAACAAAGAGAGTGCCTTCGCTTTTCATATCAGGGTGAAAAAAGGGGAAGAGACAGCAGAGGGGATAGACCTTTTTTATCTCGTTTCAGAAGTGGGCCCTCATTCGCCAGATGGAAAGTACGCAAGGATCAAATTGGATTTAAGCCTTCCGTTCGGCAAAAAAAATGAAACTCCGATCATGAAAAAACCCTCTTCCGGCTCTGACACCCTGGTTCTCGAATGGTCCCGAAAGGATGAACGCGCGGTCGTCGGGAGGCTATTGGTCCCTAAAAATATCGAAGTCCAATTAATCCATTATTTTCCCTGGGATTTTAAGGGGAGATACCAGCTGCTCACCGATGGCCAAGTCAGGGGAGAAAGCGGATCAGGCGAAAGTCAACTTTATCTATTCTGGTCGAGCATTCGAGGCAATCTCGTTTCATCTGCGTCTCAGGGAGAAGAGTTGACTGTTTCATACCCGGAAGAACGGAGAGTCTATTTTGTCGTTGGAGTAGGTGATAATTTCCGCATTTTATCCAATCATATCTACAGGTATAAAAATGAGCGGACGATCGATAACATCCTGGACGAGGAAAAGACGCGATACGCGAAGAAAAGAGTGACTATCAACGGCTTTAACAAGGGTATTGCCAAAGCGATAACGAACAACCTCTTTTGGATGTCCCTCTACCAGCCGGGGGAACACCGGTTCTACACTCCCGCAGGACGCAGATGGATTTTTCCTCAACCCGACGGGACTCCCGACCACTGGACCATTTTTGAATGGGACTCTTTTTTTAATGCTCTGGAACTCGCAGTAGAGAGCAACAAACATGCTGTGGATGTCTTAAGATCTGTCCTGGAGACACAATATCCCAACGGAAATATCCCCAATTGGAGGGGACGCTTCGGGGGAGCAAGCGATCGTTCTCAGCCGCCCGTGGGTTCCTATGTTGTCCTGAAGTTTTTTCTAAAGAGTGCTGACTTGGATCTCTTACAGTTTGCCTATCCGATCCTTGTGAAATGGCATGCTTTCTGGAAAGAGCCGAGATCCAACGGATTTCCCCGAAGAGATGGCAATAATGATGGCCTGCTCGAATGGGGTTCAGATGCAGAACTTGTGGCCCAAAGTGTGCCCAGCTGGGAGGAGAATGCTCCAGGAAAAACCAGAGCCATGTGGGAATCCGGTCAGGATGATCTGCCGAGCTGGGATGAGGCCTCTTTTGATGAGGATTCAGGCACATTGACAATGAACTGTCTCGACCTGAATTCTCTGTATGCCCTCGATTGCTGGTGCCTTGCCCAGATGGCCCAGATCCTCGAAAAACTCGAAGATTATAAGGCTTTCATGGAGGAATACGAGGCCATGAAGACACTGATCGATGAGGTCTTTTGGGATGAGAAGGAAGGATTCTATTTTGACCGTTATTGGGATGGACGATTTTCCAAAAGAAAAGCGGCCTCGAATTTTTATCCTCTCTTAGCCAGTATCCCAGATGAGGACAAGGCTCTGCGGATGTTGAGGCACCTGTTGAACGAAACCGAATTTTGGGGCGATTACGTTCTTCCCACAATATCACGCGATGACCCCGCATTTAAAGACCAGCAATACTGGAGAGGAACCATATGGCCACCGACGAATTATTTGGTCTACCAGGGATTAAAGGCGTACGGGTTTGATGCCGTTGCCTCAGAATTTGCCAAAAAAAGCGCATCCCTGTTCCTAAGGACCTGGGACAATTTTCAGCTGTGCCCGGAAAATTATGATTCAAGAACGGGTGAAGCAGGAGGACAGAGATACCAAAGCTGGGGGCCTCTTTTTGCATTGATCGCCTTGGAAGAATTTTTGGATGTCACTCCATGGGAAGGATTCCGGTTCGGGATGATCGATCCAGATAAGAAAGGCAGGCTCTCCCGAATCGCTATGCAGGGAAGGCATTATGATGTGGAAGTGAAAGGATCTGCGATCAAATTGTGGGAGGAAGGAAAAGAGATCATCAACTGCAATGGGAGTGCTGTATTCAGGCACTTTTTGTACTCGAAAAACGAAGTGTATTTCGAGATCAAGACTCTGGAACCTCGGGAAGTCAGAGTCCGATTTCTCACCAAAGGAAAATACCAGCTCATCCTTGATGATCGTGTCAAAAATTTGTTCGAGGGCAACGCCACAAAAATAAAAATTCCAGAGGGAGAGCACACTGTGCTTGTTTTTCTGATCGACGAGAAATAATAGAATTTCCTGATTAAGCATCATGTATGGGGAGAATCGGAATTCATGAAAATCCTGGCTGTCGAGCAAGCCACTGTTGTAAAAGATATGATCGCCAAAAAAGTCGTGAGAGGCTTATCGCTGATGTCCAGAAGTTTATAGGACAGGATGGTTTCTCTGATGACAAATCTATTCTAGGGTGCAAATGGCAGGGAGACAGGATAATCTGATGGAAGAAATCCGGCTTACTTTCCCGAGAAAAGTCTCCTATTTACGCTTGGTGGCACACATCTCCAAGCAGGTCTGTTCTCTGATAAAAAAATGCCGTGTTGGTGAGAATTTTGCCAATGATGTGGAACTCTGTATGAGTGAAGCATGCACTAATGCCATCAAATACGGTTATTGTGACGAGACAGAAGATGTCATTTCCCTCTACTTCCAGATTTTTTCGGATAGACTCGTCCTCAAAGTGCAGGATAAAGGGAGTGGATTCAACCTGAATAACCTCCCTAAACCAGACATAAACAGCCTTTCTGATAGAGGATATGGGATTTATATCATCCGTAGCAAGATGGATAATGTGCAGTATAGCCAGACGACCGAAGGAAATTTCTTAACGATGACCAAATTCTTCAAAGATCAAAACAAAGCATAAATGGAGGAACGGGATGAAGTTGAGTGTCACCAGAAAAGACGGAATTCTCGTCATAACACCCAAATTCAAAAGGATCGATGCGAGCGTGGCCACGGATTTAAAGTCGAAACTTCTCGAATTTTTAAAGAATGGAGACAAGATAATCGTGATCAATCTCTCTGAAGTGGATTTTATCGACAGTTCCGGTTTGGGTGTATTGGTCCTGATATTGAGGAAGATCGGAACAGATGGCAAGATCAAGCTCTGTAAGTTGAATGAAGGAGTGAAGTCTATATTTGAATTGACGCGCCTCGATGAAGTTTTTGAGATCCACAAGACGGAAGAGGGGGCTCTGGAAAGCCTCCGGAGCCATTGATCTTTTGGAGGTTTAGAGTGATTCAAATCGTCGAAAATCCGGAACGGATAAAACGAGCAGAAATCGTGGTGGGGATTCCGTCACTGAACGAAGCGGATTCCATCGGTCATGTGATTGCGACTGTTGATCAGGGATTGACCCAATTTTTTGGGAAGAAGGATTCTGTCATCATCAATGTTGACAATTTTTCTCCTGACGGGACAAGACATTCCTTCTTGAATACAAAGTCCAGGACACCTAAGCTTTACTGCTCCACAGCCAAGGGCGTTAGAGGTAAGGGGCGCAACATCAAAAACCTGTTTCAGGCCAGTGTAGAGCTCGGGGCCAAAGCGATCCTGATGGTCGATGCCGATCTTCAGAGCATTACACCAGAATGGATCCAATATTTTGCTGAGCCGATCTACATGGGATATGACTATGTGATACCCATTTATGTGCGTCATAAATATGACGGAACGATCACCAACAACATCACCTATCCATTGACGCGTGTTCTTTATGGGCTTCGAACTCGTCAACCCATTGCTGGGGATTTTTGTTTCTCCGGAAGACTCGCCCGGGCTTTTTTGACAGAAAAAACATGGAATAAAAATGTTTCCGAGTTTGGCATAGATATTTGGATGACAACCATTGCGATAGCCAGAGGATTTAATGTCTGCCAGACATTTCTTGGCGCTCCCAAATCTCATCGTGCCAAAGATCCTGGCGGACAACTTGGCCCTATGTTTTATCAGGTCGTCGGGACCCTCTTCGACTTGGCCGTGGATTTTGAATATTTATGGAAGGACACCTCTGAAAGCCGACCAACTAGTATTTTTGGATTCGGCCTTGGGGTCAAAGAAGACCCTCCAATAGTCCATGTCAATGAGGAGAATCTGCTGAAAACCTTCATGAAAAGCTCCAAGAGATATGCGACGTTATGGAAAAAAGTGATTGCTGAGATCAACCTTGAGGATCTATTACAGAACAAAGGAAGGGGGGTCAGGGAAGTGAATTTTCCTGCTGATTTATGGGCACGGATCCTGTTCGACTATATTGTGGCTTACCGTGATGAATTGGTCGTCAGGCACAAGCTGCTTCTTTCTTTGATCCCGATCTATTTCCTGCGTACTCTTGGATATATCAACGGGACTCGTGAATTGGACACCAAAGAGGCCGAAGACTATCTGGATACAGAATGCCGTAAAATGGAGAAAGAGAAGTACTATTTTATAGCCAAGTGGAATCAAACCCCTCGAAAGGACGGGATCCCTTCAATTGCCCAATACCTCGCCGATTAACGTCATCGTTTCTCTATCCGTGATGAAGAATCCCTGTAAGAGCACTTCGCTTGATTCCAAAACAAAATCCACCTATCGTTCCCCAACACTCAATCTTATCGATCCATGACGCTCGTAAGTCTCTTTGCCATTATGGAAAGGAAGAGTTGATTCTGGAAATCTGCAATTTTTTTCTATACGCCCCAGTTCCTGTTGGCGAGATAAGCACGCTTGAGAGTGTCTCCACGAACGCCCTGTCGAAGTGCTTCCAGGGCTAAGATCTCATCCGGAGGAATATTCCCGAGGTTGACATTCGCTCCGCAGCGGATAATCAAAGCCTGTTGCTGGTTTTTGAGGGGAGCCTCCCACATGATGTTGTCGAGATTTCCTACGCCTGCAATGATCCCTTCGACCTCCTCTGTCTTAACTTTCCCATCCGCATCAAAAATGCCCACTCCTTTTCCTGCTTCTCTTGCTTCAATGATGACCTTCTCGGCTCCATTTGCGATGTCTTCCCTGATCAGCTGATGAATCTGGGACAGTGGTATGACATCTTTAGGGTCTTTTTTCCCCACTTCTGTGATCACTTTGAAACCCCAATCGCGAGCCTTGATAATGGCCTTTTTACGAGTATCAAGTTCCATATCGATCGTTCCATCGGAGATTTCTATAGCTGAGAATCCGAGCTCTTTTGCTCTTTTTAGGTATATTTCAAGCTCTTTTTGCCAGATAGCGATCTCGAGGAAAGTCCCTCCCGGCATCACATCGATATCAACGGACGTGATCTTGGCATTTTTTTCCTGCAAAAACTTCTGGTCATAAAAGGCTGATGTCCCAAATGTAAGTTTGATTATATCGATGTATTCGGATGCGGATTCGATCAAGTCCTCCAGTCGGTGGATTCCCATTCCTTTATCGATAACCATGGTCAATCCCGATGTTCTGGGCTTGAAAGACCTTCCTGTAACTGGCATTTCTATGGTGCCTTCCCATGCTTTATTCAAATCTGCCTCCTTATTAAATTGGTGCTTTTGCGACGTTCACGAGCCATTAGTGAGGGTCGCCAAGTGCCGCAGACCTGAGTGTATCGGTGCTGTCTATGAACGAACCAAAAGATTGCCCCAGCAGTCCTTGGGATTTGAAAGGATCGATACAATTTGTCCTATCGTAGGATGCTGCACACACCGATAAACACTGTCCAATCTCTGCCGCGCCAAATCTTTATCATCAAAACCCAATACGGGCAATCGATCATACAGGACTGTGGTTTCACCCATTTTCTCTGAGATGTTATCAAAGAGGAATTTTGCGGTTTTTCTATCGTCTCTGATCGTGCTTTGGACATACCCTTTGCGTCCCTCCTCTATATGAGGGAAGAAGATGTGCACGCCTTTGGAATCTTTGAGAGAATCAAAATCCGTAGCAAAAGCGGACAGGTCGAGAGCTGTCTTTTGCTGCCAGAGCTTATCCGCCGCTGGTCTCGCTCCATCGGGCAGGAACTGGGGGAAATCTTCAACAAGGGTTCCATACCGGACATTATCCACGAGTGAGCCTTTGAACCACACGATCTGCTCTCTCTCCAGACGAAAGTGTACGGTCTCCGTGGAGAACAGGCGCATGCCCTTTGCCAATCCACTGAGCAAGTAGACTGTTTTTCCACTTCCTGCACCCCCGATGATGAGATAGAGCGTTTCACTGTTCTCCTCAAAAAGTGCACAGGCATGAAGATTATAGATTTTGTGGTGTTTCTCGAGGAGATAAAGGACATAACGATAAAAAAAACCCTGATTCCCCCAAAAAGAAAACCGGGGATCCGAGGCGCTGCGGGCAAGTTCTTCAAACGGGCCAACGAACAGAACGTTTCGTCCCCGCCGCTCGTAATGAGGTTCATCTTCGGATTCCTGGATGCGGATATATCCATCACAATTATCCGAATAGGGGACCTGTTCCACGCGATGGAAGTCAGTGAGCGGTGACTTTACTTCAATTCCGAACGGAAGACGGGGCAGGAGTTTATCGTTATCGGTATCGATTCCTACCGTTGCTTCGAGTATCCTAAGCGCAATCCTTGACATCCTTTCTCCTCTCTTACTCGGAACCTTCATAATACTCAATATCACCTGTTGCGTAAAGATTTCACTCGCTATGGTAAAACATCCTTATTTCCGTAATAAGGGCATTAGACGTAAAAGAGAGGGAGTCACTGTCCTTGTGAGGGGATGGGGGTGGAGGGGTCTTCGACGAATATGGACTGTGACGAGCTCCTGCTATTATCATTTGACTTGAGAGCATCACGGAAATAAGGATGCTTACCGCGCTATCGAAACGCACACGAGATGAATCGCTAGCGAACTCTTGCAACGTGCGCATCACCATTGGAGTTTCAATGATCATTTTGTGGCAAGGTGAATGGCGGCTATGCCAAAAAGAAGCGTTCGATAGCTGGCTTTAGAGAATCCGGATTGGATCAGCAACGCTGAAAATTCATCAGGAGGATGGAATCTGGGAACGGTGTAAGAAAGGTATCCGTATCCGGCTTTCGAACCCGAAAGGAGGGAGCCCACGGGGCGGACGATTTTATTGATGTAGAGATGAAAGAGATTTCGAAGAATTTTTGATGAAGGCTGACTGGTTTCGAGATTCAAAAATTGCCCTCCAGGCTTGAGAATACGATAGAATTCTACGAGGTGAGTCAACAACTCTTTGCGATACAAATTAAGGTTTCGTATCGAAAAAGAAATGGACACAAGGTCGAACATCTCATCTGGGAAGGGAAGCTGGGCCACATCGGCGATGGCAAAATGAATAGGTTGCTTATAGCTTTTTTCTCTGGCCCGCTTAAGCATCGGATAACTGAAATCCACTGAGAATATTTCCGTGCAGGGACCCGCCCGACGGGAAAGATTTAGAGTCATCTCTCCGGTTCCGCTACAGATATCGAGCCAGCGCCTCCCCTCTATTCTTGTAACTTCTTGCACGGCTTTGTGTCTCATGAATATATCCAAGCCAAACGTCAAAATGTGATTGATGGATTCATACGTTTCGGCAACCTCGGTGTAGATCTTCTGAACGCCTTTTCTCATGGTCTTTCAGCCCATACTAAGCAATAACCAAAAAATGTTCAAGAGATGTGACAGCAAATAATCCCGCTCTTACATACGGGGCTTTAATCCAATGCAAGCTTCGCTTGTCCTATACCTTCTTTTTCTTAAACCTGTACGTACTTATCTATCAACTTTTCCTCAAAGCCCACTGTCGATACTTGATTCAACATAAGCGTGGCCTTATCGCGGCTGTTCACCGCGTTTTTATGGACTTCTGCCTCACTGCAGAGCGAGCTCGGCTCGTAAATAATTCGGGCTAATTCTGAAGCCCGTTAAGTCTCAGATCAAAAGATGCTTTCAGGTCATCTTATTACTTGTTGACCTGTATGATTGAGATGTGATTTATTAGTTGTGCTGATTGTTTGAAAGTTTATTTCTAGGAGGAGGATCTATGAGAAAAAAAATCTGGGTCTTGTGCATTCTGATAGCATGTGTCCTTGTCTTTCTGACAGATATTCACTCTTGGGAGAACAATAACTCGAGTGAATCCTATGATGTTCTTATCAGGGACGGAAAAGTTTTTGATGGATCTCTCAAAAACGCTGTCAAGGCGGATATTGCCATAAAAGGCGACACGATCATAAAGATTGCTACGTCGATCAAGGGAGACGCCAAAAATATCATAGATGCCCGAGGTCTTTATGTAAGCCCGGGATTCATCGATCTTCACACTCACGTGGACCAGAACATGTATTTCCCCGAAAACAGGGCTCTTATCAATTATCTGAAACAAGGAGTGACTTCTGTCGTTGTCGGTCAGTGCGGAGGGAGTGCCTGGCCCATAGTGGAAAAGGCAGAAGACCAGATCAAGCGTTGGACAGATGAGGGGATCGCTCCCAATGCTGCATTACTCGTTGGGCACGGTACGGTCAGAGAGCTTGTTATGGGAATGGACAACAGGGCCCCCACCCCGGAAGAACTGACCAAGATGAAAGCGCTTGTCAAAGAAGCTATGGACCAGGGAGCTTATGGCATCTCCACTGGCCTGATCTACCTGCCCGGCCGTTACTCCAAGACAGATGAAGTTATCGAATTAGTTAAGGTCGTTGCTCCCTACCATGGCATCTATCACACACATATCCGCGATGAAAGGGATAAGCTTTTAGAAGCCGTCCAAGAAGCCATTGAAATCTCAAAAAAAACCCATGTGCCTGCTCACATATCTCATTTCAAAGTGATGGGAAAATCCAATTGGGGACTGGTCCAGGAGGCGTGCGCCATCATAGAGAAAGCTAAGGACACAGGATTGACCATAACCGCTGACCAGTATCCCTATCAGTTCGCAAATGGCAATCCCTACAGGAGCCCAATTCCGCGATCGACTTGGTTAGGGGACGAGGAAATTCCCAGGCTTTCATCATCGGACATCCACATGATCTTTGACCAATTGAGAGACTCTCAATTGATAGATCTCTACACAAAGATCACTCCCTACATCCCTATAAATGAACACCACCAGCAATTTCTTGATGAGCTTCCCAGAGAAAGGCTTGTTCAACTGGTCGGCAGGAGCTTAGTAAACACAGGAAATTTCTCCGGCCCTGAGAATGAGAGAGAGAGAATGCTTTTCCTCAAACGCATGAAAGATCCAGACGAAGCCGTGAAGATCCGGAAGGAAATCACCGAATACATCGAGACTCTCATCGGGGCGGACAGGTTTATTGTAGGGATGTGCGTGGAGAAAAACCTGGAAGGGAAGTCCATAGAACAGGTGGCCGCTCTTAAAGGGATATCCATCGCCGATGCGGCTATCAGTCTCGAACTCATGGGCGCAAAGATCGTTCCCCTTCAGATATGCGAAGATGATATTGAGTACATCATGAGGAAGAGTTATGTTGGGACAGGGAGTGACGGTATTGCCGCCTTCTATGGGATCGGTTTAGCCCATATCCGGTCCTATTCCACGTTTCTCCATAAGATAAAAAAGTATGCCATGGAAAGAAAAACCGTTTCTGTCCCTCATGTCATCCGCTCGCAGACCTCTCTTCCAGCGGAGATCATGGGCTGGGAAGACCGCGGATGGATCAAGGAGGGAAATAAAGCCGATATTGTGATATTTGATCTGAACAACATAAAGATAAAAACTTCCATATCGAATCCCCACCAATACACCGAAGGTGTCGAATACCTCTTCATCAATGGCGAGCTTGTTCTCGACAAGAATGGATGGACCGGGAAGCTGCCCGGCAAAGTATTGAAGCCGAGTTCACCTTAGTTCTATGTCCCGTGCTTTAATTCCAATATATCCTGTGCACCACCTGAGTTTTAATCGGAGCTCTTTCATGTTGAACTGGATCACAGATAAAAAAATATACATAAGAAACATAATATTGAGACGGAGAGAGCCGATGGGATCACCAAAAGCTTTACCAAACCTAAACGGACTGTCTCCTGATCATAAAGTAGAGGATCGTAAAAAACCCCATAAGAGCTGCGAAAAGAAAGGGCGTGTTGATCCCGTAGGCATCCGAGAGAAATCCTGCGATAAGACTTACGACTGCACCCGCAAACATCTGGACATTGGCGACAATACTAAAGGCCTGAGTCTGTATTCCTGCAGACACTCTGTTGCCCACTACAGACTGCAGAGCGGGGTAGATCATAAAAAGAAACGCTCCAAAGAGAATGAGGCTAACCACTGCCAGTTCTATGATGGACGAGACACCGAGGACACATAGAAAAAGAGTGGAGCCCGAAAGACCGAATAGAATGATTTTGCGGCGTCCCACCCTTTGACTCAAATAGCCATAAAGATAGGGCATAACTGCACCTATGGCGATCCATAGTGCAAGATAAAGCCCTGTCTCTCCCATTGATACAAAATATTTATGATGGAAAAGCGAGGGGGCATAAAAAACTGTTGTTCCCCAACAAGTTCCTCCAAAAAAAAAGCCTGGAAAATACACGGAAGTTTCCTTAAAAGCCTCTTTCCAAGAGAGGGATTCCAGTGGTTGGACGGATTGACTTTTGGTCGAAGTCTTCCTCACGAAGAGAAAGCTGAGGACACCCAAAACT
>Ga0307425_1000197_pt1 | contig 37521 bp, 13 predicted proteins | sample SalMarWE160330MG_FD_202152 | JGI IMG/M metagenome (GOLD analysis project Ga0307425, IMG submission 202152) | Salt marsh sediment microbial communities from the Plum Island Ecosystem LTER, Massachusetts, United States - WE1603-30 | ecosystem: Environmental > Aquatic > Marine > Intertidal zone >... | reverse complement strand
TTCACTCAATGGGGAAATTATTGGGGAGTGACTTAAATATGGCTGTCTCACCTGCTCCTTTGGGAGAAACAATGGTAAGTGATTTCCCTGAAGTAATTAAATCTACAAGGTTGGTTTATAATGCAAATATGCTTATCCGTTACAAGGATAATGTTTTTAATGAAACAAAATTCTTCTGGGCAGATTCCACAATTTTTGATGTCTTTACAATGCCGTTTATACAAGGGAATCCTAAAACTGCACTGAACGAACCCCACGCTATTGTTCTTACTGAAACCACGGCAAAAAAATATTTTGGAAACGAAGACCCCATAAATAGAATTATGAATATGGAAGACGGAACAGCTTACACAGTAAGAGGGGTTATAAAAGATTGTCCTGCCAATTCTCATTTTCACTATGATTTGTTTGCATCGCTTTCAAGCTGGGGCGGTGCTGAAAGAAATAAATTCTGGGTCAGCAATAATTTTTATACATACATTGTACTTAAAAAGGGTGCATCTGCGTCAGAGCTTCAAAAGAAATTGCCGGCGTTTGCAGCAAAATATGCTGGTCCTCAGCTTCAGCAATTACTCGGTATTACTTTCGATGAAGCTAAAAAACGCGGGTACAATTATGGATTTATAATGCAGCCGCTTTTAAGTATTCATTTAAACTCACATTTGGATTATGAGATAGAGCCGAACAGCGATATAAAGTACGTTTATATTTTCTCAATAATAGCACTATTCATTTTACTGATAGCGTGCATAAACTTTATGAACCTTACTACTGCAAGGTCTTCAATTCGATCTAAAGAAGTAGGTATCAGAAAAGTATTGGGTTCGAATAAAGCAAAACTAATAAAGCAATTTTTAAGTGAATCTGTCCTGCTTACGTTCTTTTCTGTTTTGATTGCTATCGTTCTGGTTGAAATTTTTCTTCCATCTTTCAGTCGGCTTTCCGGGAAAAATCTTCACACGGACTATTTTAAAAATCTTTTTGCTCTTCCCGCATTAGTTGTTACTGTATTGGTTGTAGGATTTCTTGCAGGAAGCTATCCTGCTTTTTTCCTTTCAGGATTTCAGCCGGTAAGAGTATTAAAAGGAAAGCTAAACGACGCTAAAAGTGGTTGGTTAAGAAGCGGATTAGTTGTTTTCCAGTTTGCAATTACAATTATACTCTTTGTCTGCACGTTTATCGTTTATAACCAGATGCAGTTCGTTCAGAATAAAAGGTTAGGCTTCAATAAAGAGCATGTTCTTGTTATACAAAGAGCCTGGGCGCTGGAAAACCATTCAGAGGCTTTTAAAGATGAGCTGCTGCAGAATTCAAATATAATAAGTGCTTCAAACACAGATAATCTACCGGGCAAATTATTCGGATCAACTGTTTTTAAACCGGAAGATGCTCCACAAAGTCAGCAATACCCGCTCTCTATAATGTCAACAGATTATGATTTCGCAAAGACATTGGGACTTAAACTATTGGAGGGGAGATATTTCTCAAGGGAAAGTACAACCGATACAACTGCAATTGTTCTGAATGAAGAGGCTGTAAAATTTATGGAGCTTAAAAACCCTTTGGGTAAAAGATTAATGATGCCTACGCCAAATAATAAGAGCAGGTTTTTTACAATTATCGGTGTCTTAAAAGACTTTAATTATGAATCATTACATCAGCGAATAAGACCATTAGCAATTATTCTTAATGCGGGGCAAACAGCTTATCTGCCGATCAGGCTGCGACCAGCTGATATTTCCGGCACTATTTCCTTTATAAAAGATGAGTGGGAAAAATTTGTACCGGGTAAACCGTTTGAATATTTCTTCCTCGATGAAGATTTCAACAAACTTTACCAATCCGAAATGAAAACGGGACAGATATTTACTTCGTTTTCTGTTCTAGCAATTTTAATTGCATGCCTCGGATTGCTTGGCTTAACGATCTTTACTGTTGAAAGAAGAATTAAAGAAATTGGGATAAGAAAAGTTTTAGGTGCATCGATATCAACCATAGTATTTCTTATTTCAAAAGAGTTCTTGAAATGGGTTTTAATCGCAAACTTAATTGCCTGGCCCATCGCTTACTATTTTATGAATAAATGGCTTGAGAATTTTGCTTACAGAACAGAAATGACCGTTTGGGTATTCATTCTTTCGGCTTTTATTGCGCTTTTAATTGCATTAATCACAGTTAGTTCTCAAACGATTAAAGCCGCAACAGCAAATCCTGTGGACTCACTCAGATATGAGTGATGACATCCCGCTTTGCGGGATTAAGAGTTTACGTTATGAGTAAACTCGGAATCCGGTTTACAATCCGGCATTTGTAGGACTCAGACGGATTAAATCTTTAAGGTATGAATAAAAAACAGAGGAGAATAAAATGTTAAAAAATTATTTAAAGATATCCTTAAGAAATATTTTCAGAAACAAAACATATTCAATAATTAATATCCTTGGTCTGTCAATTGGAATTACCTGTTCGATATTAATCCTCTTGTGGGTAACAGATGAATTTAGCTACGATCATTACCACAAAAATGCCAACAATATATATCGCATTGTCGGTGATGATGCTGTTGTGGGAAAAATGGCAATATCGTGCGGTCCGCTTGCAGAGTATATGAAAAACAATTTTCCGGATGTTGTTAGTGCAACAAGATATATGCCTTATGAAGAAGGATCGTCTTTTAAATACAAGGATAAAGTACTTCAGATAAAAAACGGGGCTTTCGCTGACCCGGACTTTTTTGAAATGTTTTCCTTCAGCTTTCTCAAAGGTAATCCTAAAACTGCATTATCGGATCTTTCAAAGATCGTTATTACCGAAAGTATGGCAAAAAGATTTTTTGGTAAAGAAAATCCTGTTGATAAAACACTTCTAATTGATGGTCAGAATCCAGCGGTAGTCTCTGCTGTTATAAAGGATTTGCCAGCCAATTCACAATTGCAGTTTAATTTTATAATCAGTACGCAAATATTAAAATACATAGGCTTTCCGCTTGACGAATGGTACAATGCTGGTCTCCACACATTTATTCAGGTTGAAAGTACTACCGATATTCAAAAGTTTAACACGCAAATAGCCGGAATTATGTCGAAACAGATTCCAGGTTTTAACAGGAAACTTCTTCTTCAGCCTTTAACCGATATACATTTAAATACTGATTTTTACGGCGACTTATCGGGACTTGGAGATAAAAAATATATCTACATTTTTTCCGCTATCGCTTTATTTCTTATTCTGATTGCTTGTATTAATTATATAAACATTTCCACGGCCAGAGTATTCAAAAGATCGAAGGAAGTCGGTTTGCGAAAAATAATGGGCTCCAACCGTTTACAGGTAATAAAACAATTTTTCATTGAGTCAATAATGGTAGTTGTTGCCTCGTTTACTATAGCAGTTGCTTTGATTGAAGTCTTTCTGCCGTTATTTAACAGGGTATCTGGTAAGATGTTAACAATAAATTATTATGATGGGACATTTTTCAGCGTTGTATCTGTGCTGCTTATTATTGTTGCACTTTTATCCGGCGCTTACCCGGCTTTATATCTTTCATCTGTCAAACCAGTCCACTCGTTAAAAAAGATTTTAAGAGACGGTAAGAAAGGATCGTTATTCAGAAAAGTGTTGGTTGTAGTCCAGTTCTCTCTTTCAATAATATTGATTGCCGGAACGGCGACTATATACAGGCAACTTAATTTTGTTAAAAATAAAAAACTGGGATTTGACAAAGAAAACATAATCCTTTTCAGCGCAAAGGGTAAATTTCAACAAAACTACAATACAATGAAGAACGAATTATTAAAACAGTCTTCTATAATTAATGTTACAGCTGAGGACAGATTGTTCACAAATTCCAAGATGTCAACAACCAATTTGTATTGGGAGGGGAAGGAAGACAAAACAGAGATCAATATAGGTTACTCGTATGTTGATTATAATTTCTTTGATATGTTGAACGTTGAATTGAAGGAAGGAAGAAATTTTTTGCGGGATATAAGTACAGATCAGACAGCATTTATTTTGAATGAAGAAGCTATTAATCAAATGAAATTCAGGCGTCCCATCGGGAAACAATTTTCATTGAATAATATCCGTGGGGAAATAATTGGTATAATTAAAAATACTAATTTCAAATCACTGCATTACAAAATCCAGCCGAATGCATATATGCTTCTTTCTAACTACTCGGATCTTTCTTTTAAGTACAATGGAATTATCTATGTAAAAACAGCAACGGGCAAAACCAGAGATGCAATTTCTGCAATTGAGAATATCTGGAAGAAAGAGAATCCCAATCTACCGTTTGAATATCATTTTTTAGATGAAACAATCGACAAACAATATACTAAGGAAATTCAGACCGGTGAGATTTTTAGCTGGTTTTCATTAATTGCCATTTTTATTTCTTGTCTGGGATTGTACGGATTAAGCTTGTTCATTATTGAAAACCGTACAAAGGAAATCGGGGTGCGAAAAGTTTTAGGAGCTTCAATTCCGGGCATTCTTAAATTGTTTTATAACGATTTTTCAAAATTGATTTTACTATCTACAATTATTGCCTGTCCGCTTACGTGGTATGGGATAAATAAATGGCTGCAGAACTTCGCCTATAGAATTGATATAAACGTGTGGGTGTTTGTTCTTTCCGGCGGAATTGCTTTAGTAATTGCATTGGCAACTGTAAGCTTCCAGGCAGTTAAAGCAGCAACAGCAAATCCTGTTGAGAGTTTACGTTATGAGTAATATCGTAAACTCGAAATCCCGGCGAGTCGAATTAAGGGTCGGGATTAAATCATTAAGGTATGAATAAAGTGGAGATGTTATGCTTAAAAGTTATTTCAAAGTTGCGTTTAGAAATTTAATCAGAAACAAAACGTTTTCAATCCTAAATATTGTCGGACTCGCGGTCGGGCTTGCATGCACAATTCTTATTCTGCTTTGGATATCCGATGAATTGAGTTATGACAAATATTTGCCGAATTCAGAAAATATTTACAGGGTGAACTCCAGGTTCAAGATCGGAAGTAATGATTTTGACTCACCTCTTTCTTCCGATATGATGGGGCAGACTCTTAAAAAAGATTATCCTGAGGTTAGAAATTATACTACACTTTATGCTTTTAACAAAATGAAAATGGTAAAAAAGGGGAATGATTATTTAACAGAATACAGAACAGTATATGCTGATTCCAACTTCTTCAGTGTATTTAAGTTCCCGGTAATTGAAGGTAATCTTGAAAAAGCGTTAACACAACCTAATACTGTTGTAATAAATGAAACTATTGCCAAAAAATATTTTGCAAAAACAAATGTAGTTGGTGAAACAATTGAAACAAATGAAAATGGCGGTACCGTATATAAAATTACTTCTGTAATAAAAGATATGCCCTCAAATACTCATTTTCATTTTGATTTCATTTTTCCGATGAAAAATCTGAAATATCCTTTCGGTAATTATATGACGTCCAACTTTTATACTTATTTGCAATTAAAGCCGGGTACCGATTATAAAGCGTTTGAGCCTAAATTAAAACAATATATTCTTAATTATTCCTGGCCTTTTATAGAACAGATTATAAAAGCGGATACCTTTGAAGATTTTGAAAAAGCCGGAAATGTAATTGTTCATTCATTAACTCCGCTAAAAGATATTCACTTATATTCAAATAGACTTAGTGAACTTGAAGGAAACGGCAGTATCAACTATGTATATATTCTAAGTACAATTGCTTTATTCATTTTATTGATAGCATCGATTAATTTTATGAATCTTACAACGGCTAATTCTGCGAAACGTGCCCGCGAAATTGGTATCCGCAAAGTTCTTGGTACAGACCGGAGAAGACTTGTTACGCAGTTTCTTACAGAAAGTGTATTACTTGCTTATATTTCTACAGTAGGAGCTATTGTTATTGTCGATCTGCTACTTCCTCTATTCAATTCAATTTCGGGTAAGAATTTCAGCTTTAATAACATATTCTCAGCTACAGGTATCTTAATTTTGGCATTTCTTCCTGTCTTAGTTGGACTGTTTACCGGAAGCTATCCGTCATTTTTTCTTTCATCATTTAAACCGGTTACGGTATTAAAAGGCAAACTTGTATCAGGTAGAAAAGGATTCAACCTGAGAGGGTCACTTGTGGTTTTTCAGTTTTCAGCCTCTATTATCCTTATAATTTCAACTGCCTTAATATATAGTCAGCTTAATTATATTCAGAATAAAAAACTTGGCTACAACAAAGAACAGGTTCTGATTATTAATAACACTGCGGCATTAGGTGATAATATCAAAGCTTTCAAAAACGAAGTATTACAGGTCCCCGGTGTAAACCAGTCAACGATCACAAATTTCCTGCCGGTTCCTTCTAACAGGAATAATTTTACATTTTTCAAGGAAGCGGTTTTCGATATTAAATCCGGATTTGATATGCAGAAATGGACTGTGGATTATAACTACATAAGTTTTATGGGGATGGAAATCTTAGAAGGCAGAGATTTTTCAAAGAACTTTACAACTGACAGTACAGCAATGATCATAAACGAAGCCGCAGCAAAAGTAATCGGACTGAAAAATCCAATTGGGAAGGAGTTGTATTCGGTTACAGGTCCAGATTTAAAGACCAGGATCAGCTATAAAGTAATAGGCGTTATAAAGGACTTCAATTATGAATCACTCAAAATGCCTGTTGGTCCGCTTTGTCTCATTCTTGGTAAAGACGCAGGTGCATGTTCATTCAGAATAGATTATGCAAGTGTTGCCGGAATTATTAATAAAACCGGTAAAATATGGAAAAACATGTCTCCATCAATCCCGTTTAGCTACAGGTTTATGGATGAATCTTTCAATAATATGTACACGGAAGAAAGAAACGTTGGTTTGACGATTCTGTCGTCATCTGTATTTGCTGTACTGGTGGCATGTCTTGGCTTATTCGGGTTAAGTATATTTATGGCTCAGCAAAAAACAAAAGAAATTGGTATCAGGAAAACACTCGGCGCATCTGTTTCAGGAATACTATATCTGCTTTCAAAAGAATTTATGAAGTGGATACTGGCTGCAAATATTATTGCCTGGCCGCTTTCCTATTTCTTCATGGAAAAATGGCTACAGGATTATGCTTACAGAACTTCTATTAACTGGTGGATATTTATAGTTACCGGTGGCATTTCAATTCTGATTGCAATAACTACAGTCAGTTTCCAGGCAATTAAAGCCGCAACTGCAAACCCGGTTGAGTCATTAAAATACGAATAACAGGAAAAGTTATGTTTAAAAATTATTTGAAGATTGCTTTTAGAAATTTAATAAGGTTTAAAACATATTCCTTTATTAATATACTTGGGCTTGCAGTTGGTATAGCTTGCTGTCTTCTGATTGTACTTTATATCCACGACGAACTGAGCTACGACAGCTTTAACAAAAATGCGGACAGAATTTTCAGGATAAATACAGATCTTAAATTCGGCGATTCTGATCTTCATATACCTGTTGTTTCCGATATGATGGGGCAGCTTCTTAAGCAGGATTATCCCCAGGTTGAACAATATACACGTATTTACACCTTTGATGGACCTAAGCTGGTAAAAAAGGGAAACGAATTTAATAACGAGTCGAAGATTGCGTATGTCGATTCAACATTCTTTAAAGTATTTACATTTCCTGCCGTTTCCGGCAATACGGATCATGTTCTCAACGAACCAAATACAGTTGTTATAACAGAATCAACAGCTAAAAAGTATTTCGGTACAGCCGATGCTTATGGTAAATTTATTGAAACAAATGAAAACGGAGGCACGGATTATAAAGTTACGGCAGTAATTAAGGACATGCCGGAAAATTCACACTTCAGGTTTGATTTTCTTTTCCCGATGGAAAATCTGAATTATGACTGGGGAAACTTCGTCTCATCGAACTTTTATACATACCTTTTGTTAAAGCCCGGAACTAACTACAAGCAGTTCGAGAAAAATTTTGTAGAGTATAACGATAAATATGTATTCCCGTATGCTAAAGATCATTTACAAATTAACAGCAAAGAAGAGTTTGAAAAAGCGGGGAATAAAATTGAAAATACTCTCATTCCTCTTACAGATATTCATTTATATTCCAAACGTTCACAGGAATTAAGTCCTACCGGAAATATAGAGTACGTTTACATATTTGCTGCGGTTGCTTTATTCATCTTACTGATCGCCTGCATCAATTTCATGAATCTAACTACGGCACGTTCTGCAAACCGTGCAAGAGAGGTAGGAATTCGCAAAGTGCTTGGAACAGAACGTAAAAACCTTATCGTCCAGTTCCTGTTAGAATCAACCTTGCTGGCTTTTATTGCAGTGGTTTTGGCAGTCATCATTGTTTATAACATTTTACCTTTATTCAATCATATCGCAGGGAAGGAACTAAAGGTAAACAAGCTGTATTCATCTCCTATTTTATTTTTCCTGGTTCTGCTTCCTTTCATAATCGGAATTATAGCGGGAAGTTACCCGGCATTCTTCCTTTCACGATTTATGCCCGCACACATAATTAAAGGAAAGTTGGCGAGCGGAAGCAAAAGCAAAGGATTCAGAAGTGCTCTTGTTGTATTCCAGTTTGCCACTTCAATTATTCTTATAACGGGAACTATCATCATCTATAACCAGCTTAATTACATTCAAAATAAAAATCTCGGTTATCATAAAGACCAGCTTCTCATAATAAACGATACGTACAATCTTCACAATATTGATGCATTCAAAAACGAAATGCTTAAAGTTCCGGGAGTAATGTCCGGCACAATATCAGGTTTTCTTCCGGTTCCATCTGCAAGAAACTTCAGCGCTTTCTTTAAGGAATTATCAATGGTTTCGGAAAGCGGTATTACTATGCAAAGGTGGAAAATAGATTACGATTATATAAAAACGCTCGGTATTAAAATAAAAGAGGGAAGAAACTTCTCAAGGGATTTTGGAACAGATTCCAGTTCTATTATTCTGAATGAAGTTGCGGTAAAACAATTAGGGTATAAAAACCCTGTTGGTCAAAAGATATATACCTGGATAAAAGACGATAAAATTGTTGCTTATGACATCATAGGAGTTGTAAAGAATTTTAATTATGAATCGCTGCGGCAAAACATTGGTCCGTTATGCATGATATTAGGCAGGAATTATGATAACGTCACCTTTAAAATCAATGCGGCTAATACGGTAAGTATCATAAATAAGGCTGAATCCATCTGGGAAAGTATGGTGCCCGGGATGACTTTCAGCTACAAATTTATGGATGAATCATTCGATGAAGTTTATAAGGCGGAACGACGTGTTGGCATTATAGCTCTTTCATTTTCAGCACTTGCTATTATTGTTGCATGTCTTGGTTTGTTCGGACTTGCAACATTTCTTGCCGAACAAAAAACAAAAGAAATCGGCATAAGAAAAGTTTTGGGAGCTTCCATACCATCTATTCTTTTAATGCTTTGCAAAGAATTTATAAAATGGATAATCGTTGCCAATTTAATTGCATTCCCGGTTGCTTACTACTTTATGAACAAGTGGCTGCAGGATTTTGCATACCGGATAAACATAGACTGGTGGCTGTTTGTATTTTCAGGTTGCATTGCGCTTGTTGTTGCCTTATTAACCATTAGCCTTCAGGCAATTAAAGCTGCAACTGCAAATCCGGTTCAGTCATTAAAATATGAATAAATGTATAATTAGTTAGCTGTAGTCTAAACCATTAAGGTATGAATAATTTTTTCAGGAGAGTTAAATGACAAAAAATTATTTCAAAATAGCCATCAGGAACATAGTTAAATATAAACTATACTCCTTTATAAATATAGTTGGATTAGCAGTGGGTATAGCAATTTGCCTGTTAATATTTCTGTTTATAAGTGATGAATTGAGCTATGATAAGTTTTACCCTAATTCAGACAGAATATATAAAGTAATACGTGAAAAAGGGGAAGGGAATGAATTGGAAGGTGTTACGCCCTTGCCTTTGTGCGAAGCATTAAGGACAGACTTTCCGGAACTGGAAGTCATTCAGGTTAGGAGCGCCAGTAATGTTATTAGTTATAAAGAAAAAACTTTCACTGAAAACGAATTTGATTATGTGGACTCAAATTTTTTCAAGGTTTTCTCATTTAACCTGGTTGAAGGGGACCCTAACACAGCGCTAAAAAATCCGAACTCCGTTGTTATTACAAAAGAAATTGCGAAAAAGTATTTTGGAAATGAAGATCCAATGGGAAAGACTCTTATTTCAGAAAATAAAGACCCTCTTATGGTAACCGGGGTGATGGAAAATGTTCCGGAGAAATCTCATATACAATTTGATTTTCTGTCACCCAAATCAGGCTATATCCGGGATTGGATGAAAGACTGGCATCCTTCCATGTTTGCTACTTATATTCTCCTTCCCAAAAATTATTCTGTGGAAAACTTTTCCAAAAGACTTCCGGCTTTTCTCGAAAAATATATTGGTAAAGATGAAGTAATAAATAATCAACGACTGAAATTGCAGCCCTTAAGAGATATTTATCTTTATTCTTCTGATATAAAGTTTAATCCCATAGATAAACAGGGCGATATAAGTGAAATTTATATTTTCTCAACGATCGCACTTATAATTTTAATTCTTGCTGTTATTAACTATATGAATCTTTCTACTTCACGATATTCAAACAGGATGGGTGAGATTGGTATCAGGAAGGTTATAGGAGCCCAACGCAGACAGCTTGTTAAACAATTTCTTGGTGAGTCTGTTATAACATGTCTTATAGCTGTTGTATTATCTATAATATTAATCGAACTACTTTTGCCTGCATTTAATACCCTGATGACAAAGGACATACAATTTGAGATTTTCAGAAATCTAAAACTTACAGGGGGGATCGTATTATTTGGAATAATTATCGGGTTGGTATCGGGAAGTTACCCTGCAATGTTTTTGTCTTCTTTCAATCCACTAAACATAATCAAAGGTTCAACTTCTCCCGGGGCTAAAGGTTTGTTGTCGAGAAAGATTTTAATTGTGGCGCAATACACATTAGCCGTTGCATTTATAACCTGTACAATTATAGTATCGCTGCAGCTCAATTATGTAAGAAATAAAAATCTTGGTTTCGCAAAAGAAAACCTGGTTACAATGAATATGCCGTTTAAGTACAGGGACAATTTTGATACATATAAAAATGAAGTATTAAAAAATAAAAATATCGTTAGCGTTACAAGGGCAGCAGCCATTCCACCAAATCCTTTAGGCATTACAAACCCGGTTGAATTTTTAATCAATGGGGAAAAGAAAACCTTATGGGCTCACGTTTTGCACGTGGATTATGATTTTATTGAAACTCTTGGATTAAAAATAAAAAAGGGGAGGAGTTTCTCTAAAGAATACGGAACCGACGAAAAAGATGCGTTTATTTTTAACGAAGCCGCTATAAAGTCTATTGGAGCAAAAGATATTATCGGAAGTGTAGTTGAATATTTTGACGAGAAAAAGAAGGTTATTGGTGTTGTTGAAGATTTTAATTACTGGACGCTGCATGAAAAAATTGAACCGGTGGTTATTTATATATCAAAACATAATTGCTGGCGGATAGCCGCAAAAACCCGTTCCGGTAATATTATCCAAACTATGAGTTTTTTGAAGAGTAAATGGGAAGATATTTTTTCCGGTTGGCCGTTTGAATTTTCGTTTGTCGACAATAAGCTTAATGAACTATATAAAAAAGAAATAAAGTTAGGAGCACTCTCAGAATACCTTACTGTACTTGCGGTGTTTATTGCTTGTCTCGGTTTGTTTGGGCTTTCATCTTTTACTGCGAAAAAGAGAACAAAGGAAGTAGGTATTCGTAAAGTTTTAGGTGCATCGATTAGTGATATTGTGAGACTCCTTTCAAAAGAATTCCTGATACTGGTTTGTATAGCTGACATAATTGCTTTGCCGCTTGCTTATTATTTTATAAATAATTGGCTGCAGGATTTTTCTTACAAAATCGCTCCAAGTATCTGGGTATTTATCCTGTCTGGTATTTTTGCACTTTTTGTCGCAATCTTCACTGTAAGCTTTCAAGCAATAAAAGCTGCAACGGCAAATCCAGTGGAATCATTGAAGTATGAGTGATGACATCTAACTAAGACTGATTGAGAGTTTACGTTATGAGTAAACCCGAAATTCTGCTACGACGGGATTAAATCATTACGGTATGAATAATTTTTTCAGGAGAGTTAAATGTTAAAAAATTATATCAAAATAGCGTTAAGAAATCTCCAAAAGAATAAGGGGTATTCTTCAATAAATATTTTTGGCTTGGCTGTGGGAATTGCCTGCTGCGTAATAATATTGCTTTATGTGCGGAATGAGCTTGGTTATGATAAGTTTTATAAAAATGCCGATTCGATTTATCGTGTGTATATAAGATCATCGATAAATGGTCAGGAAAGTTGCAACTGCAAAACAGCAGCTCCATTGGGAAATACACTTGTTCGTGATTTCCCTGAAGTAATTGCATTCACAAGAATAGGATTTTTCGGAAATCATGTTTTGAATTACGAAGATAAAATTTTTCGGGAACGTCGTGTATATACAGCGGATTCAAATTTCTTTGATTTCTTTTCACTTCCGCTTATAATCGGTGACCCAAAGACTGTTCTAAGCCAGCCGAATAGTATTGTAATGACCCAATCCGCCGCTCAAAAATATTTTGGCAATGAAGATCCGGTTGGAAAAATCATAAATGTGGATTCCCAAACTTCATACATGGTCACAGGTTTAATGAAAGATTTTCCGGCTAATTCAAGTTTTAGATGTGATATCCTTTTATCAATGTCAACGTATCCGGTAACAAAAAATGAATCCTGGCTCAATATGTCCTACACAACGTATATTCTTTTACAAAATGGTGTTGAGCCGTTTATCTTTCAAAAAAAATTAAGGAAAATTGTTGATGATGAGGTGGGACCACAAGCGGAAGCGGCTCTTGGAATTCCTTTCAGTGAGTTTCTTAACAAGGGCAATAAGTGGGATTTTTATCTTCAACCGCTAACATCAATTTATTTGTACTCTCAAAGGGATTATGGAATTGATCCGAACTCTGAATGGGCTGACCAAAGCACAAGCAATATAGATTATGTATATATTTTTTCCGCCGTAGCCTTTTTCATTTTGCTTTTGGCTATTATAAATTTTATAAATTTGACTACTGCCAGGTCTGAAACCAGATCTAAAGAGGTCGGGATAAAAAAAACACTCGGATCTAAAAAAAGTAAATTAATAGAACAGTTCCTCACCGAATCAATTGTAGTTGCACTGCTTTCGGTTCTAATATCAATTACTTTAATAGAAATCACACTGCCGTTTTTTAATCAATTGGCAGGAAAGAATTTAAAGCTTGAGCTATTAAATAATGTATATACAATTCCAGGTTTAATACTATTTGCTATTATTATCGGAATACTATCGGGCAGCTATCCCGCTTTTTATCTTTCATCATTCAAACCTGTTCAACTGTTCAAGTCAGGCTTCGAGAAGAAAATTAAAAAGAGCACGTTAAGAAGCGGGCTGGTTGTTGTTCAATTTACTGTTTCAATTGCTTTAATAATAAGTACAATTATTATTAGAAATCAGCTTAGTTATATTCAAAATAAAAACCTTGGTTTTAATAAGGAACACCTTTATACAATAAAGAATTTCGGAGTTCCCGAAAACAAATTACGTGTATTTGAACAGGAAGTATTAAAGAATCCGGATGTTATTTCATTAACAAATTCCTCCATCATGTTTTTCCCGGGCATTCCCGGCGACGGTTATTCGTATAATGAGAGACAGGTTTCAAATACAATTTCCAGTCAATATCTGGATGTTGATTATAATTTTTTAAAAACATATAAAATACCATTGCTTCGGGGGCGGTTCTTTTCTGAAGAATTCCCGTCCGATACAACATCGGTTGTAATAAACGAAGCTATGAATAAGCAATGCGGGGCGGAAGATGCTGTAGGTAAAGAATTAATTCAGATAGGAAATCAGTCAAAGACATATAAAATTATCGGTGTAATTAATAATTTTAATTATCAGTCACTTCATGAACAAATTAAACCGTTGGTACTTTTCTTAAGTCCGGTAACACAAGCAGCTAGTATTTTAGCAGTACGGATATCTTCAACTAATGTCAGAAATACAGTGGCATTCATTAATAATACATGGAAAAATATCACCGGTGGAGAAGATATTTATGCTTCTTTTGTAGATCAGGATTTAGCCTATCTTTATAAATCCGAAGAGAGGGCAGGTACGGTTACAACTTTATTTTCTGGTCTTGCAATATTTATTGCATGTCTCGGATTGTTCGGATTAGCTTCCTTTGTTACAGAGCAAAGGAGAAAGGAGCTCGGTATACGAAAAGCACTTGGAGCCACTGTTTTCGAATTAATAAGTATGTTATCAAAAGAATTTACTAAATGGGTTTTAATTGCAAATATAATAGCCTGGCCTCTTGCTTATTATATAATGAATAATTGGTTGAACAATTTTGCATACAGGATAAATATAACACTGTGGGTATTTATCATTTCGGGAATAACAGTATTGGTTATTGCGTTATTAACCGTTAGCTCACATGCAATAAAAGCGGCAACCGCAAATCCGGTTAAAGCATTGAAATATGAATAAGGAAAAATAAAAATGCTAAAAAATTATTTCAAAATTGCGTTTAGAAATTTAAAGAAGAAAAAACTATTCTCTTTTATAAATATTATGGGATTCACAGTAGCAATTTCCTGCAGCCTATTGATTTTTTTGTGGGTTAGTAACGAACTAAACTATGATCGATTCAATAAAAATTATGACAGAATTTATAAGTTGGAGGAAACTGATAATACTATGATGGCACCGGGAGTTAAAAAATTACTCGATGGCAAAATTCCCGGGATAGAAGAGACTGTTAGATTTAAATATTGGAAAAGAGATTGTTTACTGCAAAACGACAAATCAAGCTATTTAGTCACGAACCTTGCGTACGCAGATAAAAATCTGTTTGACATTTTTTCATTCAAATTCTCTCAGGGTAATCCAAAATATGCATTGACTGATCCGAATTCTATTGTACTAACCAAATCCATTTCTAAAATTTTATTTGGCGATGGTACAGCCGTGGGCAAGTTTATCCGTTTTAATAACTTTGTTGATTATAAAATTACAGGGGTAATTGAAGATATTAAAAACTCACATCTCCCTGTAACGGCATTTGCTTCTTATATAACTCTTGAAAAACAAAGTCGCTACTATGCGGATAATCTGTACGGCACGGAATTCCCGACTTATATGCTGTTAAATAAAGAAGCCTCTCCAAAAAACATCGAAAAGCAAATAAATAATTTTTTAGGAAAGTACCCTCGTTGGTCGAATGTAAAACCGGATCTTCGTCTGATCCCTTTGAAAGACATTTATTTTTCCAGCAGGTATGAATATGAAGAATGGACAATGCACGGAAATAAAACTACTGTATATATTTTTATGATTGTTGCTTTTGTTATAATATTAATCGCAGTCTTCAACTATTTGAACTTAACCACGGCATTTTCATCTGTAAGGAGTAAAGAAGTTGCCGTAAGGAAAATGGTGGGGGCTTCAAAGAAGGAATTGTTTTTCCAATTTATAGGTGAATCGGTATTAACTTGTTTAATATCTTTATGTGCAGCAATAGAGCTGGTTTTATTAATCCTCCCCATATTAAATAATTCGTTTAACCAAAGTCTTAATACTTCCGAACTTTTTTCGGCAAACATAATTGCCGCTACTATAGCCGGTGTAGTAATTGTTGGAATAGTTGGAGGTCTTTATCCTGCCGTAATATTAGCATCGATGCAGCCTATAGCTGCATTAAAAACAAATAAAGTAAAAGGAAGTAAAGCTGTTCTATTTAGAAACAGCCTGGTTATTATCCAATTTGTTACTTCAATAATCCTGATCAGCGGTTCTATAATTATTCATAACCAGATGGGCTTTATTAAAAATAGGGACCTGGGTTTTGATGAAACCAACATAGTAAATATTCAATTGAACGATGACTTGCTAAAAAATAAAGAACTATTTAAAGAAGAATTAGTGAAAATATCCGGGGTTAAATCCGTTGCCTTTTCGCATGAGTTACTCGGAGTAGGATGGTGGCAGGCTACGGTTAAATATAAAGATGAAACGACTCACATGGCGGTCACTACGGTTGATCCGGATTTTTTAGAAACCTTTGGAATAGAATTAACAAACGGAAGAAATTTTAGTTGGGAAAACAAAACAGATCAAACCGGTAACGGAAATTCAAGTGGAAAATTCATTGTTAATCAAACAGCTTTAAAAATGCTTGGTGGCGAAAAATTTTTGGGGCAAGAAATATCGTTAACTGATTGGGGAAAAGGTACTATTATAGGAGTTGTCAAAGATTTTAATTTTAAGTCGCTTCATTCAAAATTAGAGCCGTTGATTTTATGCTGGGACAAACAAGGTCATCATTTGGCAAGTATTAAAATAGTTTCAAATAATCCATCCCAAACTATTAAAAGTATAAAGGAAGTTTACCAATCTTTATTTCCTGCATACCCTTTTACTTACAAATACATGGATGATTTTACTACAGGACTTTACAAAAAGGAATTGAAATTCGGAAACTTGATAACAGTCTTTACGATTCTGTCAATTCTAATTTGTTGCATGGGTATGATCGGTCTGATTTCATTTATTACTGAACGCAAAACGAAAGAAATCGGAATTCGCAAAGTTCTCGGGGCTTCAATACCGGGAATAGTATCTATGTTGTCGAAGGATTTTATAAAATGGGTTATAATGGCAAATGTTATAGCCTGGCCAATTGCATATTACATAATGAACAAATGGCTTCAAGATTTTGCTTACAGAATTGATATAGGTTGGTGGATGTTTGCCCTATCCGGCGGAATAGCTTTAGTGATTGCATTAGCAACGGTAAGCTTTCAGGCAATTAAAGCAGCCATTGCAAATCCTGTTAAATCTTTAAGATATGAATAAACTCGAAATCCGGCTGTGATGGGATTAAATCATTGAGATATGAATGAGTAATTGATTTATTAATTGTGAAAGGAGAATAAAGAAAATGTTAAAATATTTTATAAAACATTATTTCCGTAACCTGTTCAGACGGAAACTTTTTTCGTTTATTAATATTACCGGACTTGCATTCGCAATTGCATTCATAATTCTGATTGGACAATATATTTATTTTGAATTCAGTTATAATAAAGAGATTAAGGACGAAGATAATATATATAGGTTAGTCGATAATGGAGAAAAAAGTTACAGCATAGATTACAGAACTAAGGATTTAATGTTAGAAAAGATACCTGGAGTTAAAGATGCCTGTCTTCTAAATAAGTTTGGAATAGATTTGAATGTCGGGGATAGGGTCTTTCAGATTAAAGATATGTTGATTGTCAATCCCGGATTTTTTGATTTTTTTGAACTTACCTTCATTTATGGGAATACTGATGACGCATTAAGTAATATTGATAATGTCGTCCTTACAGAAACAACGGCAAAGAATGTTTTCGGTACTACTGATGTTGTCGGTAAAACTGTCCGGATAAACCACCAAAATAATATGCTCGTAACAGGAGTAGTAAAAGATCTTCCTGAAAACATGAGCTTTAATGCACAAATATTTGTCAGTTCTGAAAACACACCGAAGCAACGACTACCGTATAAAATGAGTTGTGTTACTTATGATGGTAAGGATGATAGTCAATGCAAATATCTTTTTAACATTTTTGTCAAGCTTGATAAGCATACAGATATCCAGGCAATTGAAAAGCAAATTTCCGGGTTTAACAAAATAAACGAAATCCGCTTTGCTAAAGATGTTAGTCTTACTTCTCTTAAAAGCAACTACCTTAATACAGAAATAAATGAGTATGACCTGATGCACGGCAATGTCGATTTGATCAGGATACTTTCAATTATCGGTATGATAATACTTTTACTTGCGGTTATCAATTTTATTAATCTTGCAACTGCTGCTTATAAATATCGCCTTACAGAGATCAGCGTTAAAAAATGTTTTGGTGCAGACAGGAAATCTCTTATAAGACAATTGTTGACTGAGTCCCTTTTTACTTGCTTCATTTCCGGTTTATTAGGAATTTTTGTGGCGGAATTATTTCTGCCGTATTTCAACCAATTTGTAGATAAACCATTATCGCTGCAAATATTCAATAACCCTGTCTTTTTAATATTATTTATTTCTTTTCTTTTAACGCTTGGACTTTTAACCGGGTTTTTCCCTGCTCTTATTTTATCCAGAATTTCTCCTTTGCAATTGTTCAAGCTGACTTCTCTTTTGAAAGGAACAGGCGGTAGTTCAAGAGGGTTTCTAACAACTTTTCAGTTTGCTATAACTATTATTCTTATAAGCGGTCTTATCATAATCAACGGGCAAATTGATTTTGTTAAACACAAAAATATCGGGTTCAACACCGATCATCTGCTTTATGTAAAAGTACATTATACTTTGCAGGATAAAGTGGAAACGTTAAGCGACAAGCTTCGCGAGTTTCATAATGTTAAATCTTTAACTGCAACGATGGGGATACCAGGCGAAATTCATATGAGCACGGACGGGCATGAGGCAATTGTAATTGATTCAACCTCACTTAAAACTTTTGGTTTTAAAATAGTAAAAGGACGGAATTTGCTTCCCGGAGATCTTAACAAATCGTGCCTGGTAAATCTTGAGGCTTTTAAAAAATTTAAGGATGGAGATTTTCAGGGGCACAAAGTAAACGGTTCCGATGTTGTCGGGGTTGTTTCGGATTTTAATTATGCATCGTTATATAATAAAACAGGTCCGCTTGTATTGTTATATAATAATTGGGGCATGAGTCATATAACTATGAGAACATCAGGGAATGTAAGTGAAACGATAGATTATATTAAAAAGATCTGGAAGGATGTTTGTGTCGGTTATCCTTTAGAATTTGGTTTTTATGATGATCATTTTGCTTCGATGTATAAGAAAGATGAAAACCTCGCTTCATTAATAAGTATATTTTCAATTCTGGCAATTGTTATTTCCTGTATGGGAATTTTCGGTCTTTCCGTTTTTCAATCGGAACAAAGAATTAAAGAAATCGGAATTAGGAAAGTCTTAGGTGCTACTACTACAGAGATAATATATCTCTTAACAAAAAGCTTTTCTAAGTGGGTTTTATTTGCGAACATTATAGCGATACCTGTAGCCTATTATTTTTTAAATCAATGGCTTCACGATTTTGCTTATAAAATTGAAATCACCTGGTGGATGTTCGTCTTTGCAGGAGGAATCGCTTTCCTAATAGCGTTAGTAACAATTAGCATTCAGGCGATTAAAGCTGCAACGGCAAATCCTATTGAGTCACTCAGGTATGAATGATGAAATCCGGCAAGTCGGGATTGAATCGTTAAGATATGAATTATTTATGTTGGAGATAAATTTATGTTAAAAAACTATTTAAAGATTGCATTAAGAAATATTCTCAGAAACAAAACCTATTCATTCATAAACATCTTCGGTCTTTCAGTCGGGATTGCCAGTTCAATTTTAATCATTTTATGGATTCACTATGAATTAAGCTATGATCAGTTTCACAAGAATTCATCTGATCTTTTTCTTGTCGTTCAGAAGTGTTACAGTCCAAATGGAATCGAACAAGATCCGACACTACCATATCCGGCCGCAGAAGAGCTAAAGAGGGACTACCCGGAAATTTTGGATGTTGTACGAGTACACTATTCAAAAGAAGTTTTATTTGTTCATAATGATAAACGTTTTATTGAAAATCAAATACTTACAGTTGATCCTGAATTTCTAACAATGTTTTCGTTTCCATTGATCTATGGGGATGCCAATTCAGTTCTTGACGATCCAAACTCAGTGGTTATTACAAAAACAATTGCTAAAAAATATTTTGGTAATGCTAATCCTGTTGGCAAAACGTTCCGGGTAGACAATCAATATGATTTAACAATAACGGGTGTTCTGGATAATATTCCACACAATTCTGATTTAGATTTTTCAATACTCGCACCTCTAACTTCTCCATTAATAAGGGATGATTTCGAAACTGACAGATGGCAATTTTCTGATGTTGATTTTAATACATATGTCTTGTTACAGAAAAATCAAAAATATAATGATGTTAGTAAAAAAATCGCATCTATAATGCAAAAACACATAGAAGGTAGCAAGGACGAACTTTATCTTTATCCGTTAACAAAACTCCACACAAATCCTGAGATTGCACCTTTCGAATCCCGCACTATCGATATGAAGTATATTAATATTTTTATAGTTATTGCATTTCTTGTTCTCCTTATTGCATGTATTAACTTTATGAACCTTTCAACAGCCCGTTCTACTATTCGGGCACAGGAGATTGGAATAAGAAAAGTAGTAGGTTCGAACCGAAGTCATCTTATAACACAATTTCTGGGTGAATCCCTGTTTCTGGCATCCATCGCAGGTTTTCTGGCTTTACTTATTGTAGAAATGATGCTTCCCTTTTTTAACCACCTTTCCGATAAGCAGTTAACAATTGATTATTCTAATGTTGGAATACTGTTAAGCTTTGGTGCGATTATTCTATTCGTCGGAATTGTAGCAGGAAGTTATCCTGCATTTTATCTTTCCGCCTTTCGCCCGGTTACCGTTCTTAAAGGTAAACTCTTGGTTGATTTCAAAAGTAGTAAGCTCCGAAAAATATTTGTTGTGGTCCAGTTTGCACTTTCGATTTGCTTTATAATAGGAGCAGTCGTTTTCTACAATCAACTCAGTTATATGAAAAACAAAGAAGTAGGATATGATAAAGAACATTTAATTTCTGTCCCTATGGTTATGCCCTGGGGGACAGGTCTTAAAAGCTATAAGTATGATGTATTTAAAACCGAGCTAATGAATTATCCTAATATTACTGGAGTTACCCAATCGTTCTCATCTCCTGCCGATATAGCGACTGCTGCTGACGATGAGGCTAACTGGGATGGTAAAGCGCCTAATCGATCGGTAAGAATCCATTGGTTAACAGTTCATTTTGATTATTGCAAAACATTGGGTATTAAAATTATAGAGGGCAGACCGTTTTCCAGAGATTTTAAAACTGATGTAAATTATCCTTTTGATAAAGCATCTTTTATAATAAATGAAGAAGCTGTAAAACGAATGGGGGTAAAATCTGCTATTGGGTTGAAATTAACATTGTTTCATAAAACCGGGCCTATTATTGGTGTCATGAAAGATTTTCATTATCACCATATGAAAACAAAAATAGAGCCGATTGCATTGTTTATAAACCCATATTTTAATAACTATATCTTAATTAAACTTCAGCCGGGGAATACAAAAGAATCTCTTGAATTTATAAAGAAAACCTGGGAAAAGTTTAGCCCGGATTTTCCATTCGAATATAGTTTTGTTAGTAAGGATTGCAACAATTTATATCTGCACGAAGAAAAAATGGGGAGCATTCTTACCAGCTTTACCGTATTTGCAATATTGATTGCTTGTCTTGGTTTATGGGGTTTGACTTCATTTATAATAGAACGACGAACGAAAGAGATCGGCATCCGAAAAGTGTTGGGTTCGTCTGTATTGGAGATTATTACAATTCTGATTAAAGATTTCACGAAATGGATTCTACTGGCTAATCTTATTGCATGGCCTATTACCTGGTATGTAATGAATAGGTGGTTACAAAATTTTGCATATAAAACAGATATTAGTTGGTGGGAATTTGTTCTTCCCGGCGGAATTGCTTTGCTGGTTGCACTTGCAACTATTAGTTACCAGGCAATAAAAGCAGCAACGGCAAATCCTGTCGAAGCATTACGATACGAGTAGTATCGTAATGCGGAGATCCCGACCCTGTCGGGAATAATGGCTTAGGTTATGAGTAATAACGTAAACTCGAAATTTCAAAATTTTGTAAAAAAACGGAGATGTGTTATGAATAAGAATTTTTATACAAGAATTTTCATCCTCATCGTTTTCTTATCTGCGAATATCAGCATCATTGCGCAGACTTCACTAAAAGACGAGACGCGTTTTCCCTGGGGAACTGCTACCGGAGGATTTATTCGAGACTGGCTTGTCGTAGGCGGTTTTCCAAATCAAGACGATAAAGGATATAATACCGATTTTCTCCAGGAGCATGGTGGTGAATTGGGAATTAAACCTGTACTTGGAATGATTCACAAACTTCCAAACGGTGCAACGCTTGAATGGAAGAACTACCACTCGCCATACAATTATATCAATTTTTTCGATGTGCTTCAGGAAGGTGAATTTAATAGCAAAGTTATTTATGCATTTACTAATGTGAAAAGAAAAAACGATGGAAAGGTGGTCTTATCATTTGCTCAAAACAACAGTAACAAGCTATGGGTTAACGGAAAAATTGTTTATGAAAGCAGAGATGACCATCAAGCCGCACTGGATGATAACCAGATTGAAGTTGATATGGTAAAAGGAGAAAATTCAATTCTGATTAAATCAGTTCATGATGGATGGACATGGGGATTTAGATTCAGAATAATTGAGCCGGATAAATTTTCTCTGATTGATGATTTCAAATTATCACCGGGTATAGTATTACCTGGCGAGAAAGATAAACTAATTATAAAAACAGATAGAACACTCAATCCCGAAATTCAAAAATTTGATGTTAACGTAAAAGTAGTTGCTGCAGGCGGTAAAGTAATTGCCGAAAAAAATGCTAAACGTGGAGAGCAGGTTATTTTCGATACAAAAAAATGGTCCGATGGAGTTTATGATATATATTTTAAAACCCATGATACTCATGCAAAAATAATGACTGCTTACTTCTTTTGGTTTAAAGGAGATGTCATAAAAGAAGCAAAGGAACTTTTATCAAGCGTTCCTGAAAATCCTAAAACACCGGAAGATTATCATCACAAAATGCTTGGCGAAATGTTAACTGAAAGATTTCATTTTGATCCGAATAAAATTGATTCTTCAATTATACGGAACTTATATTCGCCGCTGATGGAATATGAAGAGCTATTACTTGATAAAGCCGGAAAAGTAGGAAGCATCCACGCTGAAGGATTTGTCAGGCTGACTTATATTGATCCTGTTGATAACACGCCGCAATTTTGCCGGACGTATCTTCCATTAAATTATAATCCGAAACAGAAATGGGCACTCGTGGTAATGCTTCACGGATATAACGGCGATAATCCGATTTATGTTAACTGGTGGTCTATCGATCAAAGACATAACGATGTGGTCGATAAATATCCTATTATTTATATGGAGCCTCACGGAAGAGGAAATACAAGTTATCTGGGAATTGGAGATCAGGACATTCTCAAATGTATAGAGCTGGCAAAACAGAAATTTAATATTGACGAAGATAGAGTTTATTTAAAAGGTGAATCAATGGGTGGCGGTGGAACATGGAACGTTGGGACAAGACATCCCGAATTATTTGCCGCAATTGCACCCGTTTACGGGGGGTGGGATTACCATGTCGGAATGAATGAAGACGAAATTGCAAAACTTTCAGGTCGTGCTCTTTTTAATGCTGAAGCCAGCAGTTCTCTTTCACATGCCGATGCTTTGTTAACCACACCGGTTTTTGTTACACACGGTGATATTGATAAATCTGTAGATGTTAATAATTCGAGATACCTGGTAAAAACACTTCAGAGGTGGGGATATGATATTCGCTATCATGAATACCCTGGTTTTGGCCATGAAGGCATTGAGTATTATGGTCAATTAATTCCGTGGTTCCTGGAACATAAAAGGAATGCGAGTCCTACTAAAGTTAGAGTTAGGTCTGCAGATTTGAAATACGCATCTGCACACTGGGTAAAGATCACTCAATTGGATAATCCAGATTCATTTGTCACAGCAGAAGCTGAAGTACTTATAAATAATACAATTAAGTTATCAACCGAAAATGTTTTAGAAATTGAACTCATTCCTTCTGCTAAATTGATTGATCCTGAAAAACCGGTAAAAGTAATTTGGAATGTAAATGATATACGAAATACAAAAGTTATAGACGGAAAAATAACTTTGCGAGACAAAAACTATAAACCGGCGCTTTTACATAAAACTCCCCAATTAGCCGGAATGATTTCCGATATAACCACTACACCTTTTGCAGTTGTTATCGGAACGATCTCGAAAGATTCGCTGATGACAAAAATGATAAACACCAAAGCCGGGCAATTTATTAATTATTGGAAGAACTGGCAGAAATATGAACCGCGTGTTTTTAAGGATGTGGATTTAAGTAAGGATGATTTGAAAAAATATTCTTTGATTCTTTACGGTGGTGCTGATGATAATTTAATTACTAAAATGCTGGGTGATAAAATTCCGCTAAAAATTTCCTCTGATGAAATAGAAATAGCCGGAAGAAAATTTCAGGCAAATGACGCATTCGTTCAAATGATTTATCCTAATCCTTATAATTCGAGAAGATATGTTTCGGTAATTGGCGCGACTTCGAGTTCGGGAATGTTTTTATATAATAATAATAGTTCTAATTATGATTTCCTTATTCAGGACGGATGCATTCCAAATAATCATCTTGGTAGATCTATCGAAAAATTATATATAGCTTTTGGTTCCTTCGATTATAATTGGCAGATTAATGATAAGTTGCTGGGGGTTGGTGATAAAGAATTAAGAAAAAATAGTCCTGTCCGCAAAGTATTACCTGATTTTACAACTACAGTAGAAAACATACCGGCTATAGATTCAGTAGTATGCAAAACATTTGTAGGCAAGTATGAAGCTCCCGGAGGCTTCAGCTTGAGTATAATGTTTAATAACGGAAAACTTAATGTTAAAACACCCGATGGAGCTATAATTCAACTTTACCCGTCGTCGGAAACAGAATATTTTATTGACGCAATGGATGTACAAATAACTTTTAACAAAAACGAAAACGGGACTGTTGATAAAATGATTGTTCATCAAGGTGGACAAGATACCGAGATAAAAAAAGTTGAATAAGTGATAACAAAAGGTTAAAACAATGTTCAAAAATTATTTGAAAATATCATTCAGGAATTTCCGGAAACAAAAATTATATTCAATAATTAATGTCAGTGGTTTAGCAATTGGCATGGCATGCACTTTCATGATTATATCTTGGGTGAATAATGAATTGAGTTATGATAAGTTTAATAAAAACAAAAATGAAATATACCGGGTGATTTTTGATTTGAAAAATGGACCAAGTGCAGGAACCTGCGGTGCTTTGGCTCCTGCTCTTGGACAGGAAATCCCAGAGATTAAAAATTATACTAGGGCTTGGGTTGGAGGACAGTGGCAGATCAATTATAATGAAATAAATCTACGTGAAAATAGTCTTTATGTTGACCAATCATTTCTGAAAATATTTTCCTTTCCACTAATCGAAGGAGACCCGAACTCAGCATTATCCGAATCGCATAGTATTGTCATCACACAAGATATGGCGAAAAAATTATTTGGTAATGTAGACCCAATTGGGAAAGTAATTTATATTAATAACAGGTATGATAAAAAAGAACCTTTTCATATTACGGGAGTTGTTAAGAACGTACCCCAAAACTCTCATATACAATTTGATTTTTTGTTTTCATTTAATCTCCTTAAAGAATGGTATCGCCCAACCTTCGGAGAGGCATGGTCGAATTATTCATTTGCCACATATGTATTAGTTCAGAAGGGAAGCAATATTCCGAGTCTCGATAATAAAATTACCAAATGTTATAACAGTCATAAACAGCAGGGCTCTCAAAAACTATATCTGCAACCACTTACACAAGTTTATCTTAATGCTGAAATTAAGAACTACCTGGGTCCGGTAGGAAACGGTACTTATGTAAGATTATTCAGTATCATAGCGGTATTTGTGTTGATAATTGCTTGTATTAATTTCATGAACCTTTCAACCGCTATGTCAATGAGACGTGCGAAGGAAATCGGGATTCGTAAAGTTTTCGGCGCATATAAAAAACAGATTATCTATCAATATCTTGTTGAAGCGTGCATATTTGCTTTTGCCGCATTGCCTATAGCAATTATGCTAATTGAATTATTTCATCGTCCGTTTGAAATCATAACGGGTAATAATTCTGAAATTTATTTCTCAACTCCAGGGTTAATATTATCGGCTATTATCATAGTTCTTTTTACCGGTTTGCTGGCTGGCAGTTATCCTGCTTGGTATCTCTCATCATTCCATCCGGCATTAACTTTAAAAGGAAGGATGGAAACGAAAAAAACAGGAACACTAATAAGAAGGATGTTCATAGTTTTCCAGTTTGCAATATCGATTATAATTATTGCCTCTACAATTATAATATCACTACAGATGGATTTTATTCAACAAAAGAATTTGGGATTTGCAAAAGAAAATCTGCTCTACACCTTTACCCCCGGTTTCAATAATGAAGCAATTAGGCATGAGTTATTGAAAAATCCTAATATCGTAAATGTTGGTGCTTCAGGTTTTAAATTAGACAATGTTGTTTGGGATCAAAAAATTCGTGATTGGTCCGGTCGTCAGACCGGTGAAGAAGTTTCCGTGAATATCCTTGAGGTCGGTTACCATTTTTTGGAAACGTATAGAATGCGTATAGCTGAAGGGAGGTATTACTCGGAAGAACATAGCACCGATAAAACAGATGCAATTATTGTAAATGAAGCTGCTGTTAAAGCAATGAATATAAAATCTCCCGTTGGGAAAACAATGAATCTATTTGGTGAAAATCAGACAATTATAGGGGTTGTGAAAAATTTCAATTTCGAATCACTTCATTCTAAGATAGAACCGATAGCAATAGTACTTTATCCTAAACAACTTAGATGTTTAGGAATAAGAATAAAATCCCAGGATATCTCGGCAACAGTTAATTATGTAAAAAATGTTTTATCGAAATCATATCCCAATTACGTTTTTGAATATCATTTTCTTGATCAGGACATTGAAGAATTATATAAAGCGGAAAACCAGAGAGCAGAATTGTTTAAAATATTTTCTCTTATTTCCATTTTTATTTCGTGTCTTGGATTGTTTGGATTAGCTTCTTTTACAGCAGTTCGTAAAACTAAAGAAATAGGAATACGAAAAGTTCTTGGAGCCACAATACCCGGAATTGTGTCTTTGCTATCAAATGATTTTTTAAAATGGGTTTTGCTAGCTAATGTAATTGCCTTGCCAATAGCATATTATTTTATGAATAAATGGCTCGAGGATTTTGCATACAGAATAGAAATAAGCTGGTGGGTATTTGTTCTTTCCGGTGGGATTGCTTTAGTAATTGCATTGGCAACTGTATGCTTTCAAGCAATAAAAGCTGCAACAGCAAATCCTGTCGAAGCATTGCGATACGAGTAGTATCGTAATGCGGAAATCTCGATGTTTTTTATCGGGATCGAGTCACTTAGATATGAATGAATATTGTTCGGATATGAACAGAAGTGTTTGATACCGAACGGTTTTAATTAACATAAAATTTTCAAATATTTGAAACACGCTCATTTTTAGTATTTTAAGGCAAAAGCACAGCCAGATTCATAAGGCATAAAACTTATCATCATAATTTGTCTTTGTATGAATGGTTTTCTTCCTAAGAGGGGTAAAATTTCAAAATTAGAATCGAAATCTTTTTAGAAAAGAATTCAACGAAGATCACATACCATTTCCCAGAGGGATCACTTTAAAAGGAGATTCTTTTAAGGTTTTAAGTCCAATAGATTAAAACCGGTTTGATTATCGGATTATCAATAAACTTAAAGTGAGTTATCATGATCAAGAACTATTTTAAAATAGCATTGAGAAATCTTGCAAGGTTTAAAATATATTCTTTTATTAACCTTGCGGGACTTGCTGTTGGGATGGCTTGTAGCATTCTGATAATTCTTTTTATACAGGATGAATTAAGCTACGATAGATTTAATAAAAATGCAGACAGGATTTACAGGGTATCACGCGAATGGTTTAACCGGGATGGAACTTCAAATCTTCATCTTGCAAGAGTTGCACCACCTATCGGTCCTCTTTTAAAAAATGTTTTCCCAAACATTGTAGAAGAAGAAGCAAGAGTCGCCTCCGACTGGAATAGCCTTTTACAGGTTGGTGATAAAACATTTATAGAAGACAGGTTCTTCTGGGCTGAGAACAGTTTCTTCAAAATATTCACTTTTAAATTTATTGAGGGGGATCCAAACACTGCTTTAAAGGATCCATATTCTGTGGTTTTAACGGAATCGATGGCAAAGAAGTACTTCGGTGATGAAAACCCGGTAGGAAAAACAATTCTTTACGAAAAAGAAGACAACCTGAAAGTTACCGGTGTTATCGAAGATGTTCCTGAAAACTCACATTTTAAATTTGATTTTCTCGGTTCGTTCATAACACTGAATGATTACATCGGTGTTGAAAACCTTACAACTAACTGGTCAAATAACAGTTTTGTAACATATCTTCTCCTCCCAAAGAATTTTCCCGTAAGCGAATTGGAAAGGCAGATCCCGGGATTCTTAGATAAACACCTTACTCAACGGTCACTGGATCATAACGGTCGTCCCCCGGAAATTCAGCCAAGTAAAACTACAAAGCTACACCTGTGGAAATTAACCGATATTCATCTTCATTCACATTTAACCACCGAGCTTGAAGAGAATGGCAGTATTAGCGACGTTTATATTTTTTCCATAGTTGCACTTTTTACTTTGTTGATAGCGTGTATCAACTTTATGAATCTTGCTACCGCACGATCTGAAAAAAGGGCAAGAGAGATTGGAATGAGAAAAGTCCTCGGTGCGTACAAAAAGCAGCTGATGATCCAATTTATTGGGGAATCATTAATTATCTGTTTTATTGCTATGATATTTGCAATCGTATTAGTCGAAGCTGTGCTTCCTTTTTTCAATAATTTTGTTGGTAAACATCTTAGTCTTGATTACTTTGGAAATCCCCTTGTACTTTTAGGCTTACTTGGGTTAACAATACTTGTAGGTTTGATTTCCGGAAGCTACCCGGCGTTTCTCCTTTCATCGTTAAGTACCATTAAAGTTTTAAAGGGAGGTAAAATTTCTACCGGAAAATCAATTTTCAGAACGGTGCTGGTTGTAAGCCAGTTTACTATTTCTATTGCCCTGATTATTTGTATGGGAATAGTTTACTCACAAATGCAGTTTATCAGGAACAAAGATCTGGGTTATAATAAAAATAAAATCGTTTTGCTTCCTTCAAACAGCGAGATGAGAGAAAATATTGAATCCGTTAAAGCACAGTTGTACGAAAATCCTAATATCCTGAGTGTTACATCCTCGCGGCTCGTACCGTCTGAAATACTTCGTAATAGCTGGGGAGGAAGATTGGTAGGCGGTGACGAAACGACTCCAATTAATTTCAGGCTTGCTGTACAGGAGGTTGATTATGATTTTGTTAAAACTTACGGTCTTCAACTAATTGCCGGCAGGGATTTTTCACGTGAGTATGGTACGGATGATTCATCGGCATTCATTCTTAATGAAGCCGCTGTTAAAAAGTTAGGCTGGAGTCCGCGTGAGGCTATCGGTAAAAAGATGATTTACGGAAACAGGAATGGACAGGTGATTGGAGTTTTGAACAATTTTAATTTTGAATCTCTTCACAATAAAATTGTACCGATCATTTTCTTAATCACTAAAACAGGTAATTCTAAATTCTCGGTGAAGATAAGCGGCAATGATATCCCCGGTACCCTGGCTTTTCTAAAAGAGAAATGGACTGAGTTCCGACCAGATTACCCCTTCGAATATACCTTTCTTGAAGACCGTATAAATGACCTGTATAGTTCAGATAGAAAGCTGGGAGATATATTCGGTATCTTTTCTTTGCTTGCAGTAATAATCGCGTCACTCGGTTTGCTGGGTTTGGCTACTTATGCAGCAGAGCAAAGAACAAAAGAAGTTGGAATAAGAAAAGCGTTGGGGGCAACTGTTTCAGGGATTGTGATTCTATTTTCAAAAGATTTTCTGAAGCTGGTGGTTTTATCTAATATAGTCGCCTGGCCCTTAGCCTATTTTGTTATGAGAAAATGGATGGAAGATTTCGCTTACAAAGCCGGCATAAGTATCTGGATATTTGTTCTCTCAGGTTTAATAGCGGTTCTAATTGCATTATTAACAGTAAGCTTCCAGGCAGTTAAAGCAGCAGTAACAAATCCTGTGGAATCACTCATGTATGAGTGATGACATCGGGCTAACCGATTGAGTCACTTAGGTATGAATGAATATTGTTCGGTTACGAACATACGTGTCTGTAACCGAACGCTAAAATAATATTTCTCATACTAATTCCTTTCATTTTCTTCTGTTTTCAAAGCTTTTGATCTTAAATCTTGTAAATAGAACAGGCATAATATTTATCCCTTATTTAGTAATTATAATAAAGGAAATTCGAACTAAATTGTTAAGAACCCGGTTATTAGTGCAGCAACTGCAAGTCTGGTTACTCATTGAGATATGAATAATATAAGGGAATAATAAAATGTTAAAAAATTATTTCAAAATTGCATTAAGAAACCTTAGCAGGTTTAAAATATATTCCTTTATTAATGTTGCAGGACTTGGAATAGGCATGGCGTGCAGCATCCTGATAATTCTTTATGTGCAAGATGAACTGAACTTTGACAAATTCAATAAAAAACACGACCGAATCTTCAGAGTTGTTGAAAAAAGAAATAATCCTGATGGAAGTAATTCAATTGTCCCGTTATCCTGCGGATTAATTGGTCAGACTGCAGAAGATCAACTCCCACAGGTTGGGGAAATTGTAAGAATTTTAAGCAGGAGTGCAACCGGGAGATTTACTGTTCAGAACGGAGATAAGAAATTCTATTCGGGCAATCATATTTTTACATCGCATGAATTTTTCAATGTGTTTGATTTTAAATTTTTAGAAGGAGATAAAAGTACAGCATTAAAAGATCCCAATTCTGTTATTCTAACAGAATCTGCTAAAGAAAAATATTTTGGTGATGAAGAAGCTTTGGGAAAAACTCTTTCGATTGAAGGAAGAGGCGATGTTAAAGTAACCGGAATAATGAAAAATCCTCCGCATAATTCTCATCTGAAATTTGATCTTATCTTTCCTTTAAAGATGCTTCTTTCTATTGAAGGCTGGAGAAACTGGATTAATTCCTGGAAGTCGGAATGGGTAACGACATATGTTTTATTAAGTCCGGGTTATAATGAAAAAGAAACTCAGGCAGCATTTAAAAAAATAGGTGAAGAAAACTTTGCAGTATCTGAAATAAAATCAAGAGAGGTCTTTCTTCAACGTTTGGATGATATACATTTTCATTCGGGTGAAATGGAAAATGACTATTTAAATGCTAATGCGGGAGAGGAATCTTACGTTTATATTCTTTCAATCATAGCTTTCTTTATTCTCCTGATCGCCTGTATAAATTTTATGAATCTTTCTACTGCAAAATCTTTTTACCGTGCGAAAGAAGTAGGTCTAAGAAAAGTAATGGGTGCTTTCCGCACAAGCTTGCTGAAGCAGTTCCTGGGCGAATCGCTGATTATTTCATTCATCTCCCTGTTCTTTTCAATTGCGGTTCTTGAGTTGCTCTTCCCGCTTTTTAATTCACTAACCGGGAAAGATATTGCGATAAACTATATTGAAAACTGGCAGTTTGTTTTAACGATTATCGGTTTGGCTTTTTTTGTCGGGATTATCAGCGGAAGTTATCCTGCATTTTTCCTTTCGAAATTTCAACCGGCAAATGTTTTAAAGGGAATCCGCAACACAGGAAAACGAGGGTATTCACACAAACAAATATTAGTCATTGTACAATTTGTTCTTTCAATAATAATGATAGTTTCCACTATTGTAGTTTACCAGCAGCTTCAGTTTATCCGTAATAAGAAGCTCGGGTTTCAAAAAGATAATATTATTGTTGTAGATATTAACAGCGGCGTTTCACGAAAGAGTTTCAGGGAAATTAAAAGTGAAATGCTGAATTATCCTTCCATTAGAAGTGTAACCACTTCTTCCAGGGTTCCGGGAGAATGGAAAAATCTTCCGCGTGTGAATGTTCAGGCTCCGGGTTCCGATGTTATTATTCAGCCTTATCATATTACGATCGATGAAGATTTTATTAATACTTATTCGCTCGAATTGATAAAAGGAAGAAACTTTTCAAGGGAAATGGGAAACGATTCAGCATCAATAATAATAAATGAAACTGCTGCCAAACTTTTTGGCTGGGATGATCCTATCGGTAAGGTAGTGCGGATGCCGGATGAAAATTTCAGCGCAAAAGTAATTGGGGTTGTTAAAGATTTTCATGTAGAATCTCTTCATAAGAAAATTTCTCCTGTTATTTTAGGTTATCTTAATAATCCCTATCTGCGGATTGATTATTACTCTATACGAACAAGCAACACCGACTTTGGCGGTGTACTGAAACATCTTAAAGAAGTTCATCAAAAATTTGATAAGGTAACTCCTTTTGAATACAATTTTTTAGATGATAGAATAAATGATTTTTATGTAAATGATCAGCGGATGGGTGAGCTTTTCGGAATTGCAGCGATGCTGTCGATATTAATTGCCTGTCTCGGACTCTTTGCTCTTTCATCTTATATGGCAGAAGTCAGAACAAAAGAAATCGGGATACGTAAGATTTTGGGTTCCTCGATAGCAGGTATAATCCTTTTACTATCAAAAGATTTTATTAAATGGATTGTACTTGCTACTATTATTGCCTTTCCTGTTGCATACTTCCTGATGAATAAATGGTTAGAGGATTTTGCATACAGGATTAATATCGGTCCCGGGGCTTTCTTCTTATCTGCTGCAGTTGCACTACTAATAGCCCTATCTACTGTAGGTTACCAGGCAATTAAAGCAGCAACTGCAAATCCTGTTGAAGCATTACGATACGAGTAGTATAGTAATGCGGAGATCCCGGCGAGTCTAATAACGAGTCGGATTGAATCACTGAGATATGAATAATACTTAATGGAGAAATAGTGTTTACAAATTATATAAAAGTTGCAATTCGTAATCTTAAAAAACATAAAGGATATTCTTTTATAAATATTTTAGGATTATCGGTGGGGATGGCATGCACGATCTTAATTCTTTTGTGGGTTCAGGATGAATTAAGCTATGACCGTTTCTTACCGGATTCAGACAGGCTTTACCGTGTAATCGATTCTGAAAAATATCCAAACGGCGAAGAATCTTTGTTTAGTTTGAATCCCCCTTCACTTGCACCCGAACTTGTTAATCAATACCCTGATATTGTAAATGCTGCCAGGCTGAGAACAGTTAAAAGTTCAGTAATACAATATGATGATAAAAGATTTAACGAGGACAATTTGACTTTTGTTGATCCTTCATTTTTGAAAATGTTTGGGATCTCTTTTATAAATGGTAATAATAACAATGCGCTGTCAAATGTTTTCTCGATTGTTATGACTCAGGAAATGGCTGAAAAATATTTTGGCAGTGAAGAACCTATTGGTAAGACGGTTCGCATAGATAATCGTTTTGATTTTCCTGTTACCGGAATAATCAAAAACTATCCTTCCAACTCACATCTTAAAATTGATTTCCTTCTTCCATTTCAGGCAGTAGAAAATTTTGGGTTTACTCTTGAGGGATGGAATAGTTTTGCACATACAACTTACGTTTCATTAGCCAAAGGAACTGATTATCAAACAGTATCATCAAAAATAAAAAACACAATTATTCGAAATGAAAATGATGAGAAGATTACAATTTCATTACAGCCGGTTAAGGATATTCATCTTTATTCAAACAAGATGATAGGAATTGGCGGAACAGGGGACATAACACAAGTTTACATTTTTTCCGTGATTGCACTTTTAATTTTGCTGCTGGCTTGCATCAATTTTATGAATCTTTCCACAGCACGGGCGGGTAACCGTTCAAAAGAAATTGGAATGAGAAAGGTAGTAGGTGCAAGAAGGAAAGAAATTATTTTACAGTTCTTCTTCGAATCGATTGTGTACGCAGTAATCTCCCTGATGCTTTCAATCTTCTGGATCTACGATTTATTACCATTATTTAATTCGATATCAGGTAAAGAACTAACCTTTAACATTTTAAATAATTCGGAAATTCTATTAGTGATTTTGGGAGTGGCGATTTTCACGGGAATTTTATCCGGAATTTATCCGGCACTGGTTATGTCTGCGTTTAAACCGGTTAAAGTTTTAAAGGGAAGTTTTAGGTTAGGATCGGGTAACAAGATATTTCGAAAAATACTCGTAACATCTCAATTTGTTTTGACAATTGTATTAATTACAGGTACAGTGGTTGTTAATCGACAGTTACATTTCGTACAAAATAAAAGTCTTGGATTTAATAAAGATCAACTGCTTTGTATAAAACTGCCGGGCGAGCTGAACAGAAAGTTTGATTTAATTAAAGATAGATTACAGGAAAATAGAGGAGTTATAAATATTGCCGGAGTTTCATATCCACCTTCCGGAATATTAAGATCGGCTGACGTAAATGACTGGGAAGGTCGTAAATCTGATAATCCATTCTTGACTTACATTCTGTCTGCGAGCTACGATTTTGTGAAAACGATGCAGGTAAAGATGGATCAGGGAAGATTCTATTCTAAGGAATTTAAAACAGATACAGCGGAGGGTTGCATTATCAATGTGGCTGCTCTAAATGCAATGGATATGAAATCACCAGTAGGGAAGAAGGTGCTTGGTCTTAAGATACTGGGTGTTATGCAAGATTTCAATTTCACATCACTACACTCTAAAGTAGCGCCGTTACTAATTTATTACGATCCAACAGAGATTAAATATCTCTTGATTAGAATTCAACCAAACAATGTAAGTAGAACAATCAGTTCGTTGGACGAAACGTGGACTAAAATTGCTTCTGATTTTCCGTTTGAATACAGCTTTCTCGACGAACAGATTGACAAGTTATACAGTGCAGATCAGAGAGCTGGAAATGTAATTAATGTATTTAGCTTCCTTGCTTTATTTATTGCCTGCCTGGGAATATTCGGATTGGCATCTTTTACTGCAGAACAACGTGTGAAAGAAGTTGGCATTCGTAAAGTGCTTGGAGCTAAAGTATCCGGCATTGTATTGCTTTTATCAAAAGAGTATGCAAAATACGTTTTGTTGGCAAATTTATTTGCCATACCGGTTGCATACTATGCAATAGACCGTTGGCTGCAAAATTTTGCCTACCGTGTTACCCTCGATTGGTGGATGTTCCTTATCTCCGGCGGAATTGCAATTGTAATTGCTTTATCAACTGTAAGCATTCAGGTTGTTAAGGCTGCAACTGCAAATCCCGTTCAGTCATTGAAATATGAATAACAGGAAAAGTTATGTTTAAAAATTATTTGAAGATTGCTTTTAGAAATATGATAAAAAATAAAGGTTATTCCTTTATTAACATATTTGGTCTCGCTGTTGCCCTTACATCAGTATTATTAATTGTTTTATGGGTTCAAGATGAATTGGGCTGGGATTCATTTCAAAAAAATATAGATACAATATATCGTGTTGAACAGGATCAACCGACATCGCGGGGAATCTTTCATGTTAACGTTACTCCTTTTCCAATGGGACCGGCACTAAAAGAAGAAATACCGGAAATAAAAAATTCAGCCCGTTATGGATTTCCAGGTACAATTCTTATGAAATATGGCGAAAAGGTGTTCTATGAGAACGAAGCACGCTGTGTTGATCCGTCATTTTTGAAAATGTTTACTTACCCGTTGATCAAAGGAGATATAGAATCTGTCCTAAGCCAACCATCTTCTCTTGTTATTACTAAAGACATAGCAAAGAAATATTTTGGAAATTCAGATCCTGTTGGAAAGACGATCACTTTAAACGACAAATATCCATTTACAGTAACCGGCGTGATAGAACATATTCCTCATAATACTAATCTGAAGTTTGACATATTAATTTCATTCGATTTCATGAAAACTATAGGACTTTATTCCGATGTGTGGGAAGCTAATGAGATATATACCTGGATTCAATTAAATGATAACGCAGATGTAGCTGTTGTTAATAAAAAAATCACGGAAGTACGTGAGCAGCACGTGAGAGAACAAGAATCGGGAGGAAGTTTTATAGCATTCAATTTAATGCCGTTGAAAAAAATGCGTCTTTATGCCCGTTTTGGATATGAAAAAACGGTTGGGACAATTCAAAGCATATATATTTTTTCATTCATAGCTGTTTTCATTCTTATCATAGCTTGTATCAATTACATAAATCTTTCCACTGCACGTGCAGTAAAACGCTATAAAGAAATAGGACTTCGGAAAGTTGTAGGCGCTGAACGAAAAAATATTGTCGGTCAATTCTATATTGAATCATTCCTTCTAACTTTTCTGGCAATATTGTTCTCTTTGTTTTTGGTAGAACTTTTGATTCCATCGTTCAACCAGCTTTCAGGTAAGAATTTTTCCAGCAACGTTTTATTTCAACCTTCTTTTCTAATTGGTATTCTTGTAATTGTCCTGATCACCGGTTTCTTATCGGGAACATATCCCGCCTTATTTTTATCTGCTTTTTCTCCCAACAGGGTTTTAAAAGAGAGAAATCAATTTGGCAATAAAAGTTCTATCCTGAGAAAATCTCTCGTTGTATTTCAGTTTGGCCTTTCTGTTATTCTTATTACAGGAACGATTGTTATGCTTAAGCAATTAGAGTTTATGAGGAATAAAAATCTTGGATATGATAAAGAACAACTGATATACCTTCCCCTGAATAGTGAGACCAGGAAATCATACTCTATACTTAAAGAGAACTTAGATAAGGATTCTGATATTCTGGGTGTTACAGGAACATATCAAACTCCAACAATGATGAATGAAAATGCAGGCGGTGCAGACTGGGATGGAAAAGATCCGAACTTTAAACCCAAAATCGGGTATGCCGCTGTTGACTATGATTACTTCAAAACAATGAAAATCCACCTGGAGAAAGGGAGAGTTTATTCACGTGAATTTGCAACTGATTCAACACAAGCCGTTGTAATCAATGAAGAATTAGCTAAAATGATAAGCAGTAAATCTGTTGTTGGGAAAAGATTTTCCTGGGTAAATGACGAAATAATTATCGGGATTGTAAAAAATTTCAATTATGAAAAAGTCCAAAGGGCAATTGAACCTTTAGCAATTTATCTGGCGCCCCAGGAAGTTAATTATGTTGTTGTCCGACTTGCGTCGGGCAATATTGTCCAATCTTTAAAACATGTAAAACAAATCTGGCAGGATACTTTCCATGGCTTTCCATTAGAGTATAAATTTTTTGATGAAGATTTTGCTAAAATGTTTCAGGCAGATGAACGAATGATGTCTATATTCAGCTACTCTGCTTTTCTTGCAATTATAGTTGCGTGCATGGGGCTATTCGGATTGGCTGCATTTATTTTAGAATTACGCACCAAAGAAATAGGAATAAGGAAAGTTTTAGGTGC